>ERZ1034763.590-NODE-590-length-15377-cov-15.487273_pt1 | contig 15377 bp, 16 predicted proteins | sample MGYA00520701_ERZ1034763 | MGnify/ENA primary metagenome ERZ1034763 (study PRJEB33766, sample SAMN09781707) | gut metagenome | biome: gut microbiome | host: Homo sapiens | place: Madagascar | study: EMG produced TPA metagenomics assembly of the PRJNA485056 data...
CAGACGCCCATGCAGGCGCACCGGATACGGCCAGACAAATGGCTGCGGACAAAATTGCTGCACAAACTTTACGCATAATTACCTCTCGCTTTTCTGCAATAAAAAAGGCGTCATTCCTGACGCCCTTTATTGGGGTTATAAATATTTCAACGAATACTGATGCCGGAAGCGGCTTTTTTGGTCACAATCACCGTACAGTCGGTGATATTGCCTGCCCCCTGATTGCCTTTCTGGAAAATCTTAAACTCCAGAGTGACGCTTCCCCTGCCACTCGGCATATCAATAACTGCACTGTAACTACCGGGAATGGCCCCTTTAGTTTCTCTGGATGCGATTAATACGCCGTTTTTGCGAACTTCAAAACCATAACCCGTGTATCGCGTGCCTCCTGGGTTATTTCCGCTCCCCGGATCGTCATACGCTATACCGTTAAAAATAATGGGCGGAATAATAATCTGGCGGTCAAAGTTATGATCATCGCTGATGGTGACTGTAACCGTACCGTTTGGTGTTTCCGTGTTACCCCACGTACCGACTTTTTTCGGGAAGGCTTTTGATACAGCTTTAACGAAATCTCCTCTGACCTGGGTCGCCTCCAGCATGCCCTTAATCGTACAGTTCTGGTTAATCGTGACATTGTTGAGCGTTCCTGAGTTCGCATTCACACTGCCACTGATATCCGCATTTTTCGCCGTCAGTCTCCCGTCTGATGTCAGGGAAAATGCCGGAGGATTACCGCCGCTGGTAATGGTGGGGGCCGTCAGGCGTTTCAGGAACACTTCATTCATGAATATCTGATCGCCCTGACCAACAAACATCGGCTTTGTGTTGCCATTCGCAGGATTAATCATCGCAATCCTGTCTGCTGCCAGCAGCACCTGACTCTGCATGCCGTCAGGGGTGTTCTCAATACCGGCACCGATACCCGCAATATAAAGGCGTCCGTCCTGCATCTGCTGCAGCTTCACTGCCCACATGCTGTTCAGGTTATTATTTGTATCAACCTGAACCTTCTGTATCTGCTGGATCGCTGCACTCTGGTCTTCCAGTTTCTTATTGACGGTCTGTGTTATTTCATTGCTGACATCCGTTATGGACGTCCTGATTTCAGTCAGGTCAGGCGCAAGCTGACCGTTATCAATCTGCGTCCACAGCTCCTGAGCCAGATGGGTTTTCCCTATCTCGCCTTTGAAAAAATCCAGATAGCCTGATGCATCATCACTCGGCTGACCGACAGCCTCCACGAATGCCGATTTGCCAACGGTGTTCACACTGCGAACGTAAAAATAATAATCATGGCCCGGTTTGATATTGATACTGGCGGCTATCCAGTACAGTGCCGTACCAAGATAACGCGCGCTGGTTTCAACCTGCCTGATATCCGCAATCCGTTTTTCCGAGAACCAGAACTCAAACTGTACCGTCGGGTCATAAACCGCAAGATGCGGCGTGGCGGTTATCTGAAAATAGCCCGGCGTCAGCTCAATCCGCGACGGCGCTGCCGGTGCGGCAATCCGGAACGATACCGACGCCGGATCGCCCTGCTGCCCCCACGCATTTACTGCCCGGACTGTCAGCCTGTAGTTCCCCAGAGCCAGTTGTGTGAAGCGGTAAGTGGTTTCCGTCGTCCGGGCCGTGCTGACCAGCCGCTCACGGCCGTCATCCGCTGCCACGGTCAGGCGAAGCAGGAAGCTCACGCCCTTCACCACCTTCGGCGTGTCCCAGCGCGCCAGCACCTGATATTCCCCGCTGTCTGCAGTGACTTCTGCGGTCAGGTGCTGCACCGCTGGCGGCGTGACACCGTTCACCGTGCCACTCTGTTCGCCGTCAAAGTGCGCCCCGTTATCCACGATGGCCTCTTTTTCCGGCACATGCTGCACGGCGGTGATGGCATACGTACCGTCATCGTTCTCACGGATACTCACACAGCGGAACAGGCGCTGGCGCAGCGTCGGCAGCTTCAGCCCCCACACGCTGTATTCGGCAACGCCGTCAGGAACACGGCTCACTTTCACCTTAAGTCCGTCGGTGACGGACTGAACCTCCACGCTGACCGGATTACCACTTCCGTCAACCAGGCTTATCAGCGTGGTACCGGAGGATGGCAGCGTGATTTCACGGTCGAGCGTCAGCGTCCGGGTCTGGCTGTTCACCGCCAGCACGCGCCCGCCGGTGCTGATCCCCGCATAGTCATCATCGCAGATTTCAATGACATCGCCCGGTACATGGCGAAGCCCTTCGGCACCCACGCTGAAGTCCACGGTCTGCGTTTCCAGCAGTTCTGTTTTAATCAGCCACAGCCCGGCGCGGTGTGCCTGCCCCCGGCTGGTACAGCCAAAAGCATCCATCTTCGTGACGTTACGACCGTAACGGGCAATGGCCTGCGTGTCCTCCACAAGCTCTGTCGCCGTCTCCCAGCCGTTATTCGGGTCAATCCAGTTCACCTCAACGGCATTATGGCGGTCCTTCAGGGCGCTGAAGCTGTAGCGGAACGGCGCACCATCATCCGGCATCACCACATTACTGCGGTTATAGGTCCACACCTTATCCGACGGTCGGTCCTGCACGAACGTCAGCGTCTGCCCGTTCCATACCGGCATACAGCGCATCGCAGAGCAGAAATCACTGAGCACATCCCACGCCTTGCGCTGTGTGGTCAGGTACGCATTACAGGTGATGCGCGGCTCCGTGCCGCCAAAACCGTCCGGCACCGACTGATCGCAATGCTGGCCGATGACATACAGCGCCCATTTGTCCACATCCGCCGCACCAAGACGTTTCCCCATGCCGTAGCGCGGATGGGTCAGCATATCCCACAGACACCAGGCCATGTTGTTGCTGTATGCTGGCTTAAACGTTCCGTCCCAGATACCGCTGTATTGCCGCGTCTGCGGGTTATAGTTCGACGGCACCTGCAGAATGCGCCCGCGCAGATGATAATTACGGCTCACCTGCTGGCTGCCGAACTGCTCCGAATCCACCTGCACGCCGACCAGTGCCGTGTTCGGGTAGCACTGTTTCACATCGATGATTTCGGTGTATGACGACCAGAGCGTTTTGTTCTGCAGCTGGTCTGTGGTGCTGTCCGGCGTCATCCTGCGCATCCGGATATTGAACGGGCGCGGCGGCAGGTTACCCACCACCACCGAGGCCAGATACTGCGAGGTGGTTTTGCCCTTAATGGTGATGTCTTTTTCCGTCACCCAGCCACCATTACGCTGGATCTGAACCAGCAGGCGGACTTCCGACGGATTCCGGTCCCCCTTTGAGGTGGTTTCCACCAGTGCCTGCACACCGAAGGTAAAGCGCAGACGGTCGATGTTTGCAGACGTGATGGTCCGGGTGATCGGCGTGTCGTATTTCACTTCCGTACCCAGCACCGTCTCGGAACCGGAGGATTCAAATCCCTCCGGCGGTGTCTGCTCTTGCTCACCTGCCCGGAACACCACCGTGACACCGGAGATGTTGGTATTCCCCTCACTGTCCAGCACCGGTGTACTGTTCAGCAGCACGCTTTTTAATCCATCCACCGGACCTTCAATCGGCCCTTCGCTGATGGCATCGATCACACTCAGCAGCTGCGTGGATTTCAGGTTATCCTTCGCTTCGCGCGGGGTATGCCCCTTACTGCTGCCTTTACCCATTCGTCATGCTCCATAAACGACAAAACCGCCCGGAGGCGGTTTCACATAAAACATTTTGCATCAGCGACCAATCACCACAACCTGACCACCGTCCCCTTCGTCTGCCGTGCTGATCTCCTGAGAAACCACCCGCGACCCCACACGCATTTCACCGTACAGAACAGGCAGAACATTGCCCTGAGCAACCATGTTATCCAGTGAGGAAAAATAGGTGTTCTGTTTGCCGTTATCCGTTGTCTGTGTACGGGGAGTTCTGGCTTTCGGTGCCAGCATCTGCGCCACACCACCGAGCACCATACTGGCACCGAGAGAAAACAGTATGCCGGTCATACCACCGGCCCCAATGGCTGCCCCCCATGCTGCAAGGGTGGCTCCGGCAGTAAAGAATGATCCGGCAATGGCGGCAGCTCCCAGGACAATCTGGAATACACCACCTGACTTGGCCCCGGCGACTCTGGGAACAATATGAATCACAGCGCCATCAGGCAGAGTCTCATGTAACTGCGCCGTTAATCCGGACGTGCTGACATCCCGCCCGGCAATCCGTACCTGATACCAGCCGTCGCTCAGTTTCTGACGAAACGCCGGGAGCTGTGTGGCCAGCGCCCGGATAGCTTCAGCCCCCGTTTTCACACGAAGATCGATGCGGCGGCCAAATCGTTGCAAATCCCCGTAAAGGCAGATGCGTGCCATGCCCGATGACGCCAGAGGGAGTGTGTGCGTCGCTGCCATTTGTCGGTATACCTCTCTCGTTTGCTCAGTTGTTCAGGAATATGGTGCAGCAGCTCACCATCACCACAGTAAATGGCGGCATGATTCGGCACCGATGAACCAAAACAGCACAGCAGCACATCGCCCGGCTGCGCCGCTGACAACGGCACCTGATACAGCCCTGTGGCCTCCAGATTATCCAGATAGAGATTCTGACCGTTACGCCACCAGTCATCCCCGCGATGAAAATCCGGCATCTCAATTCCCGCCAGATGGTAAGCGTCCCGGAACAGCGTGTAACAGTCCGTTACCCCGTGCTCAAAGCGCCGCCCGGTGAGATGCGGCACACAGCGGAATTTATGAATCGCCCCCCGGCAGACCAGCCACCACGGCAAATCACTCTGCACCTGCAGCCGCCGGTCGGCCTCACTCAGCCAGGGCAGACCACCGGGGTGGCTGTGGACCAGCGCCACAATCTCACCCTGCATTTCTGCCTGCAGCCAGTCTTCCGGCGACATACGGAAATACGCCTCCGGCTCACCGGAGATATTCACGCAGGGGAAATATCTTTCCCCCTCCGGCGTGCTTACCACGAAGCCGCACGACTCCGCTGGCGCACATCGCCGGGCGTGCGCCAGAATCGCTGATTCTGTCTGTGTCATGGGATTTACTGCGAAAGTTTGTTAATGGAAAGGAAGCCGCCAAAGTTGCCGACGTTATTGCGGAACTTACAACCGCTCAGGCATTTGCTGCATTTATCCTTCGTGATATCGGACGTTGGCTGGTCATATTCATCCGCGACAGCCGGACCGCTATAACCGCACTCGTCACCGCGATAGGTCCAGGTGCAGGTGTTGGCCAGCATGATACGTCCCGGAAAAACAGCGCCATCCGTTTCCGTCGGCGTGGACAGTACAAAGGAGGCACTCACCGCGCTCAGTTCGCTGCACTGCTCAATGCGCCAGCGGCTGATCACCTCCTGCTCCGGATCGGCATAACTGTTTCCGTTGACGAAGTTCACCGCATCCAGAAAACGGGCGTAAACCTTACGCCGGACCACCGTTCCGCCGACCAGACTCTGCATATCTTCCGCCATCCCGGTGACCATACCGTACAGGTTAGAAACCGTCAGCGTGGGGCGCGTACTGGTGCCTTTGCCATTCAGTTCAAAACCGCTCCCCTGAATGGGATACGGCTGATACTGTCGCCCCTGCCAGGTGACCGGCTCACCTTTTTCGTTCTGCTCATTACAGAAAAAATAACGTTCTCCACCGACCTCTGTCAGGTCGATTTCCCAGAGCACCACGCTGGCCGACTGCTCCGCACGGGTGCATTCATTCAGTGTTTCCTGCCGGATATCCTGCATCAGTTCACCACCTGTTCAAACTCTGCGCTGAACTCAACACGCAGCATACTGACCCGCGACGACCATTTTGCGCAGGTCACCTTTATCTGCCGCCACTCATAAGGCGGCGTCCACAGAAAGGATTTCCAGCCCCCGTGCTCTTCCAGAAACGACTCCAGTACCGTGGCCTCCTCACGGGGGACAGAAAGCGTCACGCTGTACGTTTTCAGGTTGGCATTCAGCCCGGCAGGCGCTCGCTGGGAATAGCCATCACCAAAGCGCACCTTTCTTACAGAAGGGACCGAAGCCACATCCATACCGGGTTTCACTTTCCAGCGGAAGGTCTTCATCGTCCACCTCCGGAGAACAGGCCACCATCACGCATCTGTGTCTGAATTTCATCACGGGCACCCTTGCGGGCCATGTCATACACCGCCTTCAGAGCAGCCGGACCTATCTGCCCGTTCGTGCCGTCGTTGTTAATCACCACATGGTTATTCTGCTCAAACGTCCCGGACGCCTGCGACCGGCTGTCTGCCATGCTGCCCGGTGTACCGACATAACCGCCGGTGGCATAGCCGCGCATCAGGCGGTACAGGTTGCCGACACCAATCCGGCTGGTTGCCTCCTTCGTGAAGACAAATTCACCACGGTGAACAATCCCCGCTGGCTCATATTTGCCGCCGGTTCCCGTAAATCCTCCGGTTGCAAAATGGAATTTCGCCGCAGCTGCCTGAATGGCTGTACCGCCTGATGCGGATGCGCCGCCACCAACAGCCCCGCCAATGGCGCTACCGATACTCCCGACAATCCCCACCATTGCCTGCTTAAGCAGAATTTCTGTCATCATGGACAGCACGGAACGGGTGAAGCTGCGCCAGTTCTGCTCACTGCCGGTCAGCATCGCCGCCATATTCTGCGCAATACCATCAAAGGTCTGCGTGGCTGCACTTTTAACCTGCGACATACTGTCCGTGGCGCTCTCTTCCCACTCACTCCAGCCGGACCTGAGGCCTGCCATCCAGCTCCCGCGAAGCTGGTCTTCAGCCGCCCAGGTCTTTTTCTGCTCTGACATGACGTTATTCAGCGCCAGCGAATTATCGCCATACTGTTCCTTCAGGCGCTGTTCTGTGGCTTCCCGCGCTGCCTGCCGGTCAGTAAGCCCCCGGTTTTTCGCCTCAATGGCTGCCCGTTTTGCCCGTTGTTGCTGTGCGAACTTATCCGCCTGCTGCGCCAGCGCGTTCAGGCGCTCCTGATACGTAACCTTGTCGCCAAGTGCAGCCAGCTGGCGTTTGTACTCCAGCGTCTCATCTTTATGCGCCAGCAGGGATTTCTCCTGTGCGGACAGCTGGCGACGTTGCGCCGCCTCCTCCAGTACCGCGAACTGACTCTCCGCCTTCCACAAATCCCGGCGCTGCTGGCTGATTTTCTCATTTGCTCCGGCATGCTTCTCCAGCGTCCGGAGTTCAGCCTGAAGCGTCAGCAGGGCAGCATGAGCACTGTCTTCCTGACGATCGCCCGCAGACACTTTCACGCCGGACTGTTTCGGCTTTTTCAGCGTCGCTTCATAATCCTTTTTCGCCGCCGCCATCAGCGTGTTGTAATCTGCCTGCAGGATTTTCCCGTCTTTCAGTGCCTTGTTCAGTTCTTCCTGACGGGCGGTATATTTCTCCAGCGGCGTCTGCAGGCGTTCGTAAGCCTTCTGCGCCTCTTCGGTATATTTCAGCCGTGATGCCTCAGACTCGGCCCAGTCCTTTGCTGCCATCTCTCTGGCCTTTTCAAGATCGGCCTGCAACGTGGCGGCTGAAAGCCCAAGTTGCGCATTCGCTCTGTCCTCCCATGCTCCCCGGAGATTGGCAAGAAATGCTGAGGTTTTACCGCGCCGGTGGCTTCGGCTCTGATACCACTGCCATTTTTTGTCCGCCTCATCAAAAGCCTTTTCTGCTTTCTCCAGCATTCCCTGGGCAGTGTCCGGGCGACCAATATCCAGCACCGAATCCCACATGGATTTGAATGCCCGTGCTGTCCTGTCTGCCCAGGTCTCCAGCGTGCCCATGTTCTCTTTCAGGCGGCGGGTCTGGTCATCAAACCCTTTCGTTGCGGCCTCGTTCGCCGCCTGCAATGCCCCGGCTTCATCTCCGGAACGCTGCAACTGAGCAACATACGCAATCTGCTCCGCCGTCACGTTATGGAACTGACGTGCCATCGCTGTCAGTCCCGACGTCGGGTCTGTGGTCAGCTTCCCGAAGGCTTCAGCGACCTTGTCCACCTCCACGCCGGATGCAGAGGAGAAACGCGCCACACTCTGGCTGATCGCCTCAAACTGCTCACCACCACGCACACCGGCATTCACCAGCGCCGTCAGTGACTCGCTGGTCTGGTTAAACGTCAGCCCTGCCGCCTGCCCGGCTCTGGACAGGGCCAGAATACGATCTGCCGTCAGTCCCGCCTGATTGCCGGAAAGGACCAGCGTTTTGTTGAAATCGGACAGGGTTGAGTTGCCCTGATACCAGGCATACGCCAGCGCACCGGTCGCCACCGCCAGCGAGGTGGCCCCCACCATCGGCAGGGTGATCGCACCGGCAAGCCCCCTGAACATGGGGATCATCCCGCCGAAGGAGTCCTTAACCTGACCACCCTGTTGCAGCAGGATCAGCCACGGGCTTTGCCCGCCTGCAAGCTGCGTGGCCACGTCGGTGAACTGTGCAGGCAGCATACGCATGGCGGCTTTATACTGCCCGACGGAAATCCCCGCTTTCTGTGCAGCCAGCGCCTGTCGGCTCAGCGACTGTTCAACGACTGCCGCTGTTTTTTTCGCATCAGTTTCCGTACCGGAAAAATGACGCCTGACTCTGGCCATCTGCTCGTCAAATCTGGCCGCATCCAGACTTAAATCAACGACCAGATCGCCTACCGGTTCAGCCATACCGGACTCCTCCTGCGATCCCTTCTGATACTGTCATCAGCATTACGTCATCCTCCGTCATGTCCGCCACATCCGGGGAAGCGGGGATAACTTCATTCCCGTCCGGGCCAAAACGAACGCCTCCGGCAAGCCCTGCCGCTTTCTGCATCAGCACATCATCTTCAGGCTCTTCGTCAGCCTCGCGCCGGTTCAGCAGACTGAAATCCAGCGGATGCATATCCGGATCGCTGAAAAACAGGCTGAGCACGGTGTACGTCAGCCCGGAAAAATGCATATCCAGCAGAACATCATGAAAATAATGAGTACTGTAAAAGCGGTGCCAGTCGGCATACTCCGTGGATGACATCCCGGCAAGCATGGCGCGCCAGTCGGGTCGCCCCATCTCGCGCGCCAGTTTCAGGGCAAAACTCAGCTCACCGTCGAACACTTTCCCGCAGAAACAGGCTCTGCAGGCCCGGCATCCTCTGCCTGTTCAGGGGCATCATTCACCACAAACTCATACATACCGGACAGCCGGTACACCACGTTTTCAGCATGAGAAATTGCCTCTGTAGGCCAGGTGGTAAGCACTTCCTGCTCAATCTGTTTAACGGCTTCATTCATGGAAGGCATCTGCGTCTTCTGCGGATGGTTATGCCACAGGGACATCGCCACCACACAAGCACCGGTTCTGATGGCGTCTTCCACAGTAAACTTCCGGTTGCTGTCTGACTCCGCCTGTTCTGCCTGCCGTTTCATCAGGGCGAGATGCTCAATACGCTGCAGGGCTGACAGTTCAGAAAGCGTGACGGTCACACCGTTATGTTCAAATGATTCGGTTTTCAGGAACATCGCTGACTCTCCGGATTAACTGGCGGTGACGTTGATTTCTGCAACCGCAGCAAGTTCACCATTACCGGATACGACCGGAATGTTGACCTTGCCTGCAGCAACACCTTTCACGGTGATGGTCATACCACTGACCGACACGGTGGCTTTTGTTTTATCCGCTGACACCGCACGGAAGCTCTTGTCGGTTGCGCCTTCCGGCTGGAATGCCACGGTCAGCGTGGTGCTCTGCCCTTTCACCACCGAGGTGCTGGCAGGCGTCACGGTCATGCCGGTTGCCGCTGTGACCGTGCTGTGATCTTCTGCCATCGACGGACGGCCCACATTGGTGACCTTCACCGTGCGGGTGATCACTTCCTTCGCCGTCACCGCCTTACCGATACTGCTGACCCAGCCGCGGAACACATCGACCGTGCCATTCGGGAAGCGGATTTTATAGGCTCGGGTATCCCCTTCATTAAACCACGCCAGCAGCGCCTGCTGCCCCTGCTCTCCGGGCATCCACGCCAGCGTGAAGCTGGTATCTCCGGCAGATTTCTGCCCCTGCCCGGTCGCAGTCCAGTCCGCATCTTCATCATCGAGATAGCTGTCGTCATAGGACTCAGCGGTCAGTTCGCCGGGCGTCAGGTCTTTAACTTTAGCCAGACGCGACCAGTCAACGTCTGAAAGCGGGTTCGCATAAGGGTCACCGTTCCCCTTATAAACCCACAGTGTGGTCCCGGCCCCTTTCACCGGCATTACTGGATTTGGTACAGGCATAGCGTCCTCACATTTCATAGGTAATGACATAAGTCAGATCGGCTGAACTCCACAGGCCCGCATCATCGTCGCGCCGGTAGTCATAGCCGCTGGCCACCATACTGGTGATCAAATCTGACAGTGCCGGGATATCGCTCATCACCGGATAAATCCGGGACTCCATCCACGAATCCAGCTCTGAATCCGGCACCTGAGCAGGCAGGAAAACTTCAATATGCAGCTCCGCCTGCCAGGTATCGCTGTCCAGCTCTTCGCCCGTGTATTCAGCGCCGGTGAGATAAACGGCAATTGCCGGAAAATCCGCCTCATCAAAAACAGCGGGGCGACCATCAAAAAGCGTCGCCCCGGTGTCATGCTTCTCCAGTGCATCCAGTACGGCTGCACGGAGTTCAGTATGTTTCATCGCTTTATTACCATTCTCAGTTGATGCTGCAGCGCATAGCCCAGCTCTTTCGGAAGACGTTCACGCCGTATCCGTTCAATATTCTGTTTAAACGCCGTGGTCAGCGGCACCGCCATCGGGATTTTCACCACATCAATGGGGTAACGGTTTTTCCCGGCCACACGCTGCATGACATGCCAGCGGCCATTTTTCAGTTGCTGAATAAACGCGCCGGGAATACGACGGTTTCCCACCACAAGCACGCTGCCGCCACCTTTCAGGGCTGAACGCTGCCCCTTTTTACGACGCCTGCGTCGGGACAGGGCAATCCGCGCGTTACCCAGCTTTATTACGGGCAAATCCCCCCGGTTAACCCTGATTCTGGCCTGCGGATTTTTGACCGTGGCCCTTTTCAGCCTGGCCCTTTCCTTTACCAGTTTCCGGCGTACCTTTGTCTCACGGGCAACCTGTGACGCCGACTGCGATATCGCGGATGAAGCAACGCGGTTAATGGCCATTGCGGCGGCACCAGGCACCGCCGTTTTGCTGATACGGCTGAGGTTTTCAACGGCCTGCTCAAGACCTTTTATGACCATACATCCCCCTTTCAGCGGCGACGGTTAACGGCAGGCGGTACGCCCCGTCCAAGCCAGAGATGACAACTTCCGCCATCATCCGGCGAAACCCGATCTACCCAGAAATTTTCCTCACCGATGGTCAGCGTGTCTCCACGCCGCAGCTGCCGCGCATCATCAGTCCGGACAAACAGGGACGGGCTGGAGCCTTCAACGCGCACGCCCTGTCCGGCATAGCTGATATTTTCAGGGTCATCAAAAACACCACGTATTACTGCGCCGGACTGCTCACCGGATGTCATGGTGGCTGACGTTCCCATGTACCCGCGTATCGTTTCATCGGCGCGGGCAATGGCAGCATCGAACAGGTTATCGAAATCAGCCACAGCGCCTCCCGTTATTGCATTCTGGCCAGGCCGCGCTCTGTCATTTCAGCTGCCACACCGGCAGAGACACGGAACGCCGTTCCCGGCAGCACAAATACCACAGGTTCATCCCGCGTGGCGTGAAGTGCATCGGTATGCAGCGTCACCAGTGCCACAACCGTGACCAGAGCAGCCGCATCAGTCACGGTATCCGTCTGTGCTGATACCACCTCATTTTCATGCCCGGTCAGCACATTTTCCCGGCTGAGAGGGGTGTCCTGACCGGCAGTTTCATCCGTGTCATCAAGCTCTTCTTCCAGCTCTGCCACACGAAGCGCCAGTTCTTCTTTCGTTCCCGTCAGGCTGACATCGCGGTTCAGTTGCTCACCCAGCTCCTGAAGACGGGCAATCAGTTCATCTTTCGTCATGAACTCCTCCACAGAGAGAAAATGGCCCCGAAGGGCCATGATTACGCCAGTTGAACGGACACGAACTCATCAGGGTCAGCCAGCAGCATCAGCGGTGCTGACTGAATCATGGTGAACTCACGCGCCGGATCGCCGGTGGTCACCCAGTTTTTCGGGTAACGGGCAGAGGCGTTAATGCCTTCGCGCTGTGCGTCCGCATCCTGAATGCAGCCATAGGTGCGCAGACCGCGAGCCTGAGTGTTCCCCAGCACCATCGTGTTGTCCGGCAGGAAGTTCTTTTTGACGCCGTTTTCCACGTACTGTCCGGAATACACGACGATGGCCACATCGCCATACATTCCCTTATAGGACACCGCTTTGCCCAGGTATTTCACCGCTGTCTCCAGCTCGGAATGAGAGCCGCGACGGGTATCCAGCTTCTCCTTGACGGCTTTGAAGGAACGGAACAGCGCCCAGCCTTTCGGGTCAAACACGATGATATTCACCACACCGCTGGCGTTCAGCGCGTAGGCTTCGATATCGTCGGTCGGGTCATACGTGGACTTGTCACGCTTGCTCCACTCCGTGACGCCGGACTGTGTGATGTTGTTCGCCGCACTGCGGCCCATATCCACCTCAACCGGATCGAAGGCTTCACCGGTCATGGTGTATTTGCCCTTGAGCACGGCAGAAACTGCCTGCATCTCTTCGACCTGAGCAATGGCCAGCTCTTCGTCACGCATGTTCTGCATGATGATGCGACGGCGGCGGTAAGCCGGGTCCGCCAGATTCTGCGGATCTTCATCCGGCAGGCGACGCAGGGTCATCTGCGGATTCACCTCATGCTTGGGTTTGACATATCCCGGCGTAAATTCAGAGGTGGAGCCGCCACGGGAACGGATAACCTCACCGGAAACAATCGGCGAAACGTACAGCGCCATGTTTACCAGTCCCGGAATTTGTGAGAGATAGACTTTCTCCGTAGTGAAGGGATAGCTCTCACGGAAAAAGAGACGCAGAAACAGCGGATCAAACTTAAATTTCTGCTCATTTGCCGCCAGCAGCTGGGCGGTTGTGTACATCGACATAAAAAAATCCCGTAAAAAAAGCCGCACAGGCGGCCTTTAGTGATGAAGGGTAAAGTTAAACGATGCTGATTGCCGTTCCGGCAAACGCGGTCCGTTTTTTCGTCTCGTCGCTGGCAGCCTCCGGCCAGAGCACATCCTCATAACGGAACGTGCCGGACTTGTAGAACGTCAGCGTGGTGCTGGTCTGGTCAGCAGCAACCGCAAGAATGCCAACGGCAGCACCGTCGGTGGTGCCATCCCACGCAACCAGCTTACGGGTGGATGTGTCCAGCATCAGCGGGGTCATTGCAGGCGCTTTCGCACTCAATCCGCCGGGCGCGGTTGCGGTATGAGCCGGGTCACTGTTGCCCAGCGGCTGGTAATGGGTAAAGGTTTCTTTGCTCGTCATAAACATCCCTTACACTGGTGTGTTCAGCAAATCGTTAACGGCATCAGATGCCGGGTTACCTGCAGCCAGCGGTGCCGGTGCCCCCTGCATCAGACGATCCAGCGCAGTGTCACTGCGCGCCTGTGCACTCTGTGGTGCAGCTGCCAGAATGCGGCGGGCCGTTTCCACGGTCATACCGGGGGTTTCTGCCAGCACGCGGGCCTGTTCTTCGCGTCCGTGAGCCTCCTCACAGTTGAGGATCCCCATAATGCGGCTGTTTTCTGCCGCAACCGCAGCGGTGATCTGCGCGTTCACGTCCGGCTGCGCCGCGCTGGCGTTTTCGCCCTCCGTCGCTGGCACCACGTCAGTAACGTCAGCCTGCGAAGCAGTGGCTGAAACAGTTGTTGATTGAGTCTCTTTGGTCATTCGCCCTCCTGAGAGACGGGATTTACGTGCATCCAGTGCATCACGCATAACGGTGATCGCATCGGTGCTGTTGACAAGTTCATCAGCCAGTCCGGCATCAATGGCCTCCTGACCGCTGTACACTGCAGCCTCGGTATCCAGCACAGCCTGCACGGACAGGCCGGTATATGCCGACACCTTCTGTGCAAACATCCGGCGGGTTGCATCCATCCGGGACTGCAATGTTTCCCGGACATCATCCGGTAGATGGCTGTAGGGGTTGCCATCCACCTTATGGCTGCCGCTGTAAATCAGCGTGATTTCCACGCCCTGTTTCTCCAGTGCAGCGCCGTAATTACTGTGAGCCATCATGACGCCGATGGAGCCTGTCCGGGCGGTCTGCGTGACCAGACGCCGGGAGGCGGCACTGGCAAGCAGCTGACCTGCGCTGCAGTTCATGTCATTGGCCAGCGCCCATACCGGCTTTATGTCACGCACACGGGCGATGATGTCAGCGCAGTCAAATGCCCCCGCCACCATTCCGCCGGGCGTGTCCATATCGAGCAGAATGCCGTCCACCATCGGATCGCTGGCAGCCTGTTGCAGACGGGCGATAATGCCGTTGTAACCGGTCATCCCCGAGTACGGCTGCAGCGCCCGCGTCCGGCTGACCAGCGTGCCGGACACCGGCAGCACGGCGATGCCGTTCATGACCTGATAACTGCGGGCCTGTCGTGGTCCGTCATCATCACCGGATAATGCCAGCGTCGCGAGTGCCTCCTGGGCAGTCAGGCTGTCGCCGGACACCGCATCCGTCAGGCGGCTGATCCCAAGCTGGCCTGCAAGCGCACAAAAGAAAACCCGCGCATAGGCGGGTTCAAGCATCAGCGGCTCATTAAAAGCCATGCTGGCAATATGCGGGAGATTACGCAGCTCTGCTGTCACTCTTCTCCTCCTCTGTTGATTGTCGCAGCCCGGATTCAAATGCCGCAGCCGCCCAGGCGGGCGGTTTAAGACCGGCTGCGCGGCGCTCCATCGTTTCACGGACCTGCTGGGCAAAAATTTCCTGATAGTCGTCACCGCGTTTCGCGCACTCTTTCTCGTAGGTGCTCAGTCCGGCTTCTATCAGCATCACCGCTTCCTGAACTTCTTTCAGACCATCGATGGCCATACGACCGGAGCCTATCCAGTCGCAGTTCCCCCAGGCACTGCGGGCTTCCTGAAAGCTGAAGCGCGCTTTTGAAGGTAACGTCACCACGCGGCGAACGATGGCCTCTTCCAGCCAGCACAGAAACATCTGGCTCGCCTGACGGGATGCGACGAATTTTCGCCGCCCCATAAAGTACGCCCACGACTCGTTCGCACTGGCCCGTGCCGTGGAGTAGCTCATCTGGGCGTAATTCCGGGAAAGTTGCTCATACGAGACACCCAGCCCGGCAGCGATATACCGCAACAGTGACTGCTCAAACACGGAGTAGCCGTTATCCGTGTCCTGAGCCGTCTGCAGGTTCAGTGAGTCCCCCGGCATCAGGTGCGGTACTTTTGCGCCTCCCAGCCGGACCGGCGCTGCGGCGT
>ERZ1034763.599-NODE-599-length-15263-cov-4.648146_pt1 | contig 15263 bp, 10 predicted proteins | sample MGYA00520701_ERZ1034763 | MGnify/ENA primary metagenome ERZ1034763 (study PRJEB33766, sample SAMN09781707) | gut metagenome | biome: gut microbiome | host: Homo sapiens | place: Madagascar | study: EMG produced TPA metagenomics assembly of the PRJNA485056 data set...
AAGATACGAAAATGCATGAGTTGTTTAAAACGATTTATCTTGGAAATGTAAAAGATATTGAGTCAGCAGTAGAGAGGGAAGTGGAAAAACTTCATAAAAGTGCGGCCACAGTAAATCAGTATCATTTATCAGTTATGGAGATGGTAGGCGCTTTTTACCGGTTCTGCGCCAATAATTTTATGGACTTTAATGATTTCTTTGAAGAAAAAGAAAATCTCTATGAAAAGGTGCCGGAACTGGATAAAGCAACTCTGATGAAGTGGATGAAAAAAGCGGCAGTGGCAATTAGTGAAAAGTTGAAAAGTGCAAGAAATAATACTTCAAGGCGGCTGATTACAGATGCAAAGAATGTTGTGGCAGAGCGTTATATGGAACCTGATTTTTCCCTGGATACGGTATGCTCAGTGCTTGGTGTATCCAATTCGTATTTTTCAACGATATTTAAAAAAGAAACCGGGAAATCCTTTATTACATATCTGACGGATTACCGGATGGATGTTGCAGTCAGGCTTATCGTAGAAACCAATGATAAAAGTTATGAAATTGGAGAAAAAGTAGGGTATCTGGACGCAAATTACTTCAGTTATGTGTTTAAAAAGAAATTTGGAGTATCTCCGTCAAAATACAGAAAATCACCAGAATAGGAATATGGATAGGTATGAATCAGAAAAAAAACAGAAAGAAAAAGCACGAAAAAAGGAATATAATTCAAAATATGATGCAGAATATTTCAGCCTGGATGGATATACAGTCACTGCTGATGACAGTTCTTTCTGCCCTGACCATTGTTACAACAATAGTTATGGGATTACTGATTTATAGCCGTTTTAAAATGTCAGTAAAAGAAACCGCAATTTCCAATGCAGAAAGCCGGATAGAGAGTACGGTGGATCAGGTAAATAATGAACTGCGGAATATGAGACAGATTTGTAATGCTGTTAATTATAATATCGTGCAGGAATATGATATTTCTGATCAGGAATTCAGCAGGCAGTTCAGTCTGTTGTATGAAGTAAATAATGATAAGCTGCAGAGTATGGCCCTTTATGACAGTGATGGGAAAATTATTGCAGCAGAACCAGTGGCTACCAGAGAAAAGAATCAGAAAGTAACAGAGCAGGACTGGTATAAAAGTGCTACAGATGAGATAGAAAATATACATATATCAACACCTCATATTCAGGATTTGTTTGAGAATGAGACATATCAATATAACTGGGTGGTGTCTTTAAGCAGCCTGGTGGATATGAATCATGGTGACACTCCGGACAGTGGAGTATTGCTGGTTGATATGAAGTATTCCATGATGGAAGAGGTTTTAGATAACCTGAATGAAGCAGCGGGAGAGACGTATTATTATTTATGTACAGATGATGGAGAAATTCTTTATCACCCAAGAAAAGCAGAAATAGACAGGGGATTTTTTACAGAAGATAGCAGTACAGCTGCCGGTTATGCAGATGGTACATATGAGATTTCTGTGAATGGGGAAAAAAGTAATATCGTAGTGAACAGTCTATCTTATACCGGATGGAAACTGGTAGGAGTTGTACCGGAGGGGGTGCAGACGGCAAGCATTAATAAGTTCCGGTATTATATAATTGCCACGGCAATTATTCTTCTGATGATGCTTTTTGTTGTGAATAAAATTATGGCAAGAAAGATTTCAAAACCGATTTTGAAATTGGATGAATCCGTAAAGTCTTATGAAACAGGAGAAAAGACTGAAATATATATAGGGGGTGCTTCGGAGATAAGGCATCTGGCATATTCTGTCCAGAATTCATATAAGCAGATAGAACAATTGATGGAAGAAATTATCCGGCAGCAGAATAAGCGGAGAAAAAGTGAAATGGATGCACTGCAAAGCCAGATTAATCCACATTTTCTTTATAATACCTTAGAATCCATTACCTGGATGGTAGAGGCAAATAAGAATGAAGAAGCCGTTTTTATGATTTCGGAACTGGCAAAACTGCTTCGCATCAGTCTTTCAAAAGGAAAAACAGTGATAAGAATTTCAGAAGAATTACAACATAGTAAAAGTTATATGAATATACAGCAGATTCGTTATAAAGACCGTTTTCAGGTGGAATTTCTGATTGATAAAAACGTAGAGGAATGCTGTACTGTAAAACTGGTAATCCAGCCATTGCTTGAAAATGCGATTTATTATGGAGTAGGAAATATGGATGAAGATGAAGGCGGCAAAATTATTGTCCGCGGTGAACAGAAAGGGAATGATATTTTCCTGTCGGTAGAGGACAATGGAATGGGCATGAGCCAGGAAGTGGTTGATAATCTTCTGACAAATAGTGAAAAAGTTCCAAAGCATGGTTCGGGAGTTGGTCTTATCAATGTGCATACCAGAATACAACTGATGTTTGGCAAAGAATATGGATTAAAAATTTACAGTGAGCCGGATGAAGGAACAAAGGCTGTAATACATATTCCGGCAATTCCTTATTCAGAGGAAAAACGTGGAGAACTTGAAAATCAGAACAGAAAAAGAGAGAGGGTAGAAGATGAAAAAAAATAAACTTACCTTTATCCTCACAGAACTGATGCTTATTGTACTGGCTGCATTTTTTATAATCAGGATTTTTTCAGATAATGAGTCTATGAAAAGAGTTGCGGTTATTGTGGAAGATTCCGGAGATAAGAGATGGGATGCATTGCTGAATGGGTTAAAACAGTCTGCGGAAAATAATAATCTGCATCTGATCATTTGTAATACAGATTTAATTGAAAGCATGGAGGATGAAGAAGAACTGATTAATGAACAACTGCAGAATAATGTAGATGCATTTGTAATCTGTCCGGCTCCGGGAAAAGAAACAAAGACTATGCTGAACCGGCTGCAGGGAGAGAGACCGTTTATACTGATTAATGAGGATACCTACGCAGAAGAGCCATCTGGTTATGCAACGGTAAAACCGGATAATTATAAGATTGGTCAGATGCTTGCGGAGCGGTTAATACAGGATGATGAAGAACAACTGGAGAATAAAAAAATCGGTGTCATTCTTGGCAAGGCAGAGACAGAGGAAAATGTGAACAGAATTGCAGGGTTAAAAGATGGACTGGAGGGAAGTGGTTGTGAAATTTCCTGGGAGTACAATTATACAAGGGGAAACCAGAACACCAGTGAGATTATTGCATCTAAGAAACAGGTGGATTATCTGGTAATTCTGGACAATTGGGCATTAGAAGAAGTGGGTGAGGCTGCAGAAGAAAATAAGTATCACGGTGCGAAGATTTATGGAGTTGGAAGCAGTGAAAAAGCAATTGTGTTATTAGATAATCAGAATATAGAATGTCTTGTCGTACCGGATGATTATGAGACGGGGTATATGAGTATGAATGAGATTGCAAAAAAGCTAAGGCATTCCTTTTATAAAATGAGCAGTTGTGAAACAGAAGTCAGAATAATCAATAAAGAAGATTTGTATTCAAAAGATCTGGAAAGGTTTTTGTATTCATATGAGTAGAACAAGAAGAAGGACAATGGCGGTTACGGTAACACTGATAATACTGATACTGGTGCTGCCCGGATGCAATCAGAAGACAAAACGGATAGAAAATACACTGAGGGTGAGTGTAGTTACCTATACGCATGATGACCCGTTTATCAACGCCACGGTGGATGAACTGAAGGAAGAGTTAAAGAAGCGGGAAACAGAAGAACGGAAGATTATAACATCTGTCAGAAGTGCAGATAATGATCAGAAAGCCCAGAATGAAATTATCGAAGAAATGATAGATGCCGGATGCGATATCTTATGTGTAAATCTGGTTGACCGAACGGATCCGACAACCGTTATCAGACTGGCAAGACAGCATGATATTCCTGTCATTTTCTTTAACAGAGAACCGGTTCCGGAGGATTTGTCGCAGTGGAATCAACTATACTATGTAGGATGTGAGGCAAAACAGTCCGGCGAGATGCAGGGAGAAATTGCAGCAGATTACATAAAGAATCATCCTGAGGTTGACAGGAATCAGGATGGGAGAATTCAGTATATTTTACTGGAGGGAGAGGCTGGACATCAGGATGCCATCAGCCGTACAGACAGTTCAGTAAAGACACTGATAGAACAGGGAATCAATCTGGAAAAACTGAGCTACCTGTTTGCAGACTGGAACAGGGGACAGGCGGAAAATAGAATGAATCAGATTATCAGTCAGTATGGGACAGAAGTGGAGATGGTTATTTCCAATAATGATGAAATGGCATTAGGGGCAATTGAAGCTTATAAAGATGCCGGTTATAATCAGAAAGAGTGGCCGATTATATTTGGCATTGACGGATTGGAAGATGCATTAGAGGCAATACAGAATGGAACCATGCAGGGAACCGTATATAATGACAAGGAAGACCAGGCTGAAGAAATGGCAAGGCTTGCAGTGGACATTTACGATGGAAAGAATCAGGAAGTACAAAGCCTGCAGGAAGAAAAATATTATGTATCCCAATATCGTAAAGTTGACATCAGTAATGTTGAAGATTTTATAAAATAGTGACGAAGAGGAAATATTATGCAGGAAGAATCAAAGTGGCTGAATGATTTTTATCAGGAAGTGAATGCTGGAAAAAGAATGGAACTATGGCAGAAACACGGGTGTACGGAACAGACAGAAGGAGACATTTTCCGGGAGCAGCTTTTATATGCTCGATATGGAAAGAAGAAAAAGAAAGAGGATACCTTTATTGGTTATCTGATGCAGATGAAATATCTTTCGGAAAGTACCGGAGTAGATTTTTCGGGACAGCGGAAGAAACAGGCAGTTGAAATCATAAATGGGTTATATCTTCTGGATGCAGAGAATCGAAGCCGGGTGGAACAGGAGATACTCCAGGCAGAATTAAAGAATACGTTTCTTACATTTATGGATGTGAGTAAAAAGGGAAGAGGTTTCACCTCTTTCGTATTTGGAATGGGACAGATGTCAGAGGAAGGAATTGCTAAAAAAATAGCAGAGCAGATAAGTGCAATTGCATTTACAATGCCACATAAATTTCATATGGACAGAGAATTTGCTGTTTTGCAGAAAGCTGCGTTGGAAGCATTCCGGCAGCAATACCCTGAGCGGGAGCATTTTCTGATGAAATAGCTGCAGATTTCTGCCAGACAATAGAGATAAGGACTATTTCTTGCTCAAAAATTGTCGAAAATTGTGGAAAATCGTAAGAATAAAACACATGAAAAATGTGAAAATTTGACAATTTTATTGAGAAATAATATTATTAATGAATAGACAGATATGGGATATTATTTGTTGAAATTGAAAAAGGTAGCATATGAGTATAAGTAAAGGGTGGTGCTTGAAATGAGTCTGGTTTTTACCAATGACAACTGTATTGGGTGTAACAAATGTATTCGAGTGTGTCCTTGTCCGGGGGCATGTGTGGCAGTAACAGAAGAAGATGGAACAGAGCGGATTCAGGTAGATCCGGCAAGGTGTATTGGCTGTGGTGCATGTATGGATGCCTGCAAGCATGGTGCAAGAGAGTTTGAAGATGATACGGAGCAATTCTTTGCAGACCTTGCAAAAGGTGAGAAAATATCCATACTATTAGCTCCGGCGTTCAAGGCAAACTATCCTGAAGATTATGAGAGGGTATTGGGAGGATTAAAGAATCTTGGAGTGAACCGTATAATCAGTGTATCTTTCGGTGCAGACATTACAACCTGGGGATATCTTAATTATGTAAAGAAATACAACTTTACCGGTGGAATTTCCCAGCCATGTCCGGCAATTGTGGGATATATTGAACACTACTTACCGGAGCTTCTTCCAAAGTTATTCCCGGTACACAGTCCGATGATGTGCAGCGCAATTTATGCAAAGCAGGAGATGGGAATTACAGATAAACTGGCATTTATCAGTCCGTGTGTTGCAAAATGGTCAGAGATTCATGACCCGGATACAGAAGGCTATGTATCGTATAATGTGACATTTGACCATTTGATGAAATATGTAAGAGAACATAATATATCAGGCACATTTGCCAGTGATGAAATTGAATATGGACTTGGTTCCATCTATCCGATGCCGGGTGGCTTAAAGGAAAATGTATACTGGTTCTTAGGGGACGATGTATATATACGCCAGATAGAAGGAGAGAAGCATACATATCGTTATTTAGAGGAGCATAAGGAAGAAATTGCAAAGGGCATGAATAAGGAATTATTCATTGACGCATTAAACTGTGGAATGGGTTGTATTTACGGAACCGGTGTTGAAGAGAAAATTGCAGGAACAGATAAAGCTTTATATAATATCCATCAGATACAGGAGAACTGTAAGAAGAATACGAAGAACAGTGCATGGTCAAGGAAACTGACTCCGGCACAGCGTCTTGCAAAATTAAATAAGCAGTTCTCAAAATTAAAACTGGAGAATTATCTTAGAAAATATACAGACTGCTCCGAAGAGTGTAATTATAAACTTCCGTCTACAGAGGAACTGAATCAGATTTATGATGAGATGGGCAAGAAGACTAAGGAAGCAAGATGCATTGACTGTGAATGCTGTGGCTATGAAAGCTGTGAAAAGATGGCATTGGCTATTTATAATGGCTTTAATAAGAAGGAAAATTGTATTCATTTTGTAAAGGATACCGTAGAGGAAGAGAAGAAGAGAGCATTAGAACTTGCTGATCAAATCAAGGCAGAAAAAGATGCAGTGGAGAAACAGCAGGAGAATATTAAAACAACGGTGGAGACAGTCAATGACTTGTTTGTATCACTCTATGATTCTGTGGATGATATGGTGAATGGAAACGAAAGTAATGCGACGGAATGCAGTGCAGTATCAGAGGAAATTGGTAATGTGTCTGAATTCTGTGAGAAGCTGACTGGCAGAATGCAGGAGATTGATGTGCTGTTGGAATCTATGGCAGAGAATAATCAGGAAGTAGTCTCCATTGCTGCACAGACTAACCTTCTGGCATTGAATGCCAATATCGAAGCAGCCCGTGCAGGAGAGGCGGGAAGAGGTTTTGCAGTAGTTGCAGATGAGATAAATAAACTGGCCATGAATTCCAAGGATACGGCATCCCGGAGTACAGAGAGCCAGGCAAAGGTAAAAGAATCCATTGCGGAGATTATCAAAGATGCAGATGAGCTGGCAAATGTTGTAAATGATACCGGTAACCGGATTCAGAATCTTGCCGCAGCAACGGAGGAGATTGCAGCATCGTCCAATGTGATTTTAAGTGCCGCAAATAGTGTAAAGAGCACACTGGAACAATTATAAAAACATCGGCGGAATAGGAGAAAAACATCATGAAAACCAGACAAATTACAGTTAGTGCAATTATGCTTGCAATCTGTATTGCAAGTCAGTTCTTTAAAAATTTAAGTGTATACATAACAGGACCAGTTATCAATGCAGCATTAATCTTAACTGTATTGTATGCGGGACTGGCATGCGGAATTATTTTAAGTATTATTACACCGGTTACTGCATTCTTTATTACCGGAAGCCCGGTAATGGCAGCCATTCCGGCAATGTTTCCATGCATTATGGCAGGAAATGCCATTCTGGTGCTTTGTGTAGCATTGCTTAAGGGTAAGCTTGGTAGTAAAGCAGGATTCCCGGTTTCTATTGTAATCGGCTCTATCTTAAAAGGATTATTTATGGGAGTTGTAATTTCTCTTATTATCTTACCGAACATGCTACCGGAGAAAATGGCACCAATGTTAAAGGTATTGCAGCTTCAGTTCTCACTGACTCAGGTAGTTACCGCACTGATTGGTGGAGTGTATGCATTTATTATTGCGGCAGCATTAAGAAAGACTTCATTAGGCAAGCAGGATTAGTAGCTTGAAATGCGGCAAAAAAGCCGGATGAGATAAATTTCTCATATTTTGAAACAGATGTAGACTGCACAGAATCTATCGTTTTTTTTATAGTGTTTTTATAATACGAAGAAAGGAAGGATAGATTTATGAAAATGAAACGTGCTTTAAAATGTATTGGCGCACTGGCACTGGCAGCATCCCTGATGATGGTTCCATCCATGATGCCGGTACAGGCGTCAAATGGCCCATGCATGGAAGGAGAGTTTGCATTTGCCAATATTCAATTGAATGATACGGTTGTATTTTCCACCAATGAGAAAAATACAGTGGACGGAGCGTCTTATGACCAGGCAAGCAATACGCTGACCTTAACCAATTATGACCATCCGGATGTTGCACTTTATACCAACATGATGGGAGATGATTTCAAACTGAATCTGGTAGGCAGTAATAAGCTGCAGAATCTTGGAATCTGGCATGGCGGCTGGGGCGGCTCCCTGACAATCTGCGGTTCCGGAAGCCTTACTGTCAATGAAAACAGAAAGAATCCGGATGGTATTGAATTATTTGCAGAAGGCGGCAAGTCGCTGCTGACGGTTTCCGGGGACAGTACAGTAACGGTATATCGTGGAACTGACGGATGTCCGTTTGGTTCATCCTGGAATTATACGTCATCACCGATTGTGGCAAAGGGACAGGTTAATGACATGAAGATTCAGGCAGAGCATCCTTTTGAAATGATTCAGGTATATGGTGGTTATTTTGGAACTGATATCAGTCCGGTCCAGAGTGATGTGTATACAAAAGCCGGAGAAGAAGGACGTTTTGTGGTAACGGAAGTAACCGATATGTCCGGAAACAAGACCTACCGGATTGAAAAATTACAGGAATGTGCCGCTCTGGGCGCAGAAGTAGCAATAACTGTAGAAGATAAGCTTACAGACATTTCTGCCTATACAGAAAATGGAGAGGTGGCAACCTATTATTCCACTACGATGGCAAGTGGCGGCAGCGATGCCCGTCTGGTAAAGAAACTGGATGCGGGAGACACCTTTATTTATAGAGGAACCTATTATGAGGCTGGTAATTCTTACCGGATTCTCTGCCCGATTCTTATGAGTTATACGGATTACAATACACAGGAAACCAGATATCTTATGGACACAGCACATCCGGTTATGAAAGAGCTTGTAGAAAACATGGCACTTGCGGAAGATACCTTACCGGCTGGTTATGAATTTGAAGGAAAAGAAGTAGAGAATGTTTACAATGTACATTCCGAAGCAGATGTGATTTCCTTTACCCCGAAGCAGGTTGTAGTGAATGGCGTAGTGGATGTAACAGATGGAGATACCGCAATTTCCGACAATGGCTTCCAGCAGATATTGGCAGAGAATCAGACAAAGGACATTGTTATCAAATCCAATGATGAGCTTTCCTTTACCTTTGGAAAAGGAACCATGTCAGCCGTTGACAATGTTTCCAGCTATGATTTTGGAGTAAAGATTGTAAAAGATTACAGTGAGCTGGGTACACTTCCAAGTGCAGTCAATAAGAATATTTTCATTGAACAGATTAAGTATAATTATTCCGGCCAGCTTCCGGCAGAAGCACAGATTCGTATTTTTGTGGGAACACAGTATGCCGGAAAGACCTTATATTACAGCCGGTTATTTGACAATGGAACGATTTTAAATATTGATGCGGGAGTAGTAGATTCAGAAGGATATCTGACCGTAAAACAGAATCATTGCTCTACTTATCTTATTACCACAGAAAAGCTGGCAGATACGGCTGCCACAGGAAATGGTGGTACAACATCCGGAAATGGCGGTACAACTTCCGGAAGTGACAGTACAGCTTCCGGTGGTGCGGCTGGAACAGCAGCAAATGCATCAACAACAGCAAACAGCCAGCTAACCGTAAAGACATCCGGTAAACCAAAGACAGGTGATAATTCTGCAATTGCAATCTATATGACATTGCTTGCAGCAGGCTGTGGCGGAATGTTTGTTTTCAGAAGAAAGAAAGCAACTGAAAATGAATAATCAGAAATAAAAAAGAATAATCAGAATGGAATAAACAGAACAGAATAATTAGAACAACCAGAACAGAAAGGACAGGCACGGATAAAGAGCCTGTCCTTTCTGCTGCCAAAAGAATTGTACAATCATCTTATTTGCCGTATAATAAAAAATAATATAGTAGAAAGAAGCGATAATATGCGCATACAACTTGCAGCTACCATTCGTAAATATGATAAGAAAAATTTGCCAAAGGATATTCTGGCCGGTATTATTATTATGGCAGTTTCCATTCCGATAGCTATGGGCTATGCACAGATTGCAGGACTTCCGGCAGTCTATGGTCTGTATGGTTCCATTTTCCCAATTCTGATATTTGCACTGTGTTCGACTTCACCACAGTTTATTTTTGGCGTAGATGCGGCACCGGCAGCCTTAATCGGTTCGGCACTGGTGGGACTTGGTATTGAGAGTGGAAGCAGTGAAGCAATTGCAGCAGTGCCGGTACTTACTTTCTTTGTGGCAGTCTGGTTATTGGCGTTTTATTTTATGAAAGCAGGAAAACTGGTGAACTATATTTCGGCACCGGTTATGGGTGGATTTATTACCGGAATCTGCACCACGATTATTCTGATGCAGGTACCAAAGTTAATGGGCGGTACCGCCGGCGTTGGAGAACTCATTGAGCTGGCAGAGCATATCGGGCAGACGAAGGTGAATGTGCCATCCCTGATTTTAGGCGGCATTTCCCTTCTGATACTTCTTGTGGCAAAGAAAGTAATGCCGAAATTTCCAATGGCAGTGCTTTTAATGGCAGCAGGAGCAGTAATGACAAAAGTTTTGCCGGTGAGGGAATGGGGAATCCAGACGCTGTCTGCAGTAGAACCGGGACTTCCACAGTTTGTGATTCCGGATATCCGCATGCTTCCGATGAAAGAGGTAGTAACTATCAGCCTTTCTGTGGCAGTGGTTATTATGGCAGAAACGCTTCTGGCAGAAAATAATTTCGCACAGAAGAATGGATATCGAATGAATGATAATCAGGAAATTTTTGCATTCTCCATGGGAAATTTTCTGGCAGCATTTACAGGCTGCTGTCCCATTAATGGCTCTGTTTCAAGAACTGCAATGGGAGAACAGTATCAGAGTAAGACACAGCTGACCGGAATTGTAGCAGGCTTATCCATGCTGGTATTGCTGCTTTGCGGAACCGGATTTATTGGCTATCTTCCGATTCCGATGCTGACGGCAATTGTAATTCCTGCACTACTTGGGGCAACGGAATTTGAGCTTGCTGCAAGATTGTTGAAGGTCAGCCGTACAGAATTCTTCATTTTCTTAGGAGCATTCTTTGGCGTGCTGATGCTTGGAACCATCAATGGCGTTTTGATTGGCATTATACTTTCCTTTACTGAGATGATTATCCGTACTGCCAAGCCATCCAGATGTTTTCTTGGAATCCAGCCGGGACATCGCCATTTCCGGGATTTAAAAGAAAGTCATCAGATACATGCGATAGAAGGCGTTCTGATATACCGGTTCAGCAGTAATCTCTTTTTTGCTAATGTGCAGATGTTAAAGCGGGACATTGAAGACAATATAAAAGAGGATACGAAGGCAGTCATTTTAGATGCCAGTGCTATCGGCTCCATGGACATTACAGCGGCGGATCAGTTGGAAATGCTGTATCAGGGTCTTAAGAAACGTGGTATCTGTTTTTATATTACAGAACATATTGCAGATTTGAATGAACAGATGCGAAAACTTGGTCTGGGACACATCATAGAAGAGGGCAGCGCAAGAAGAACAATACATATTGCTTTAAAGGATATGGGTTATGAACGTCCTTATCCGCTGGAGGGCGGTGTAGACAATAGACAGCGCAGTGCCTCAAGAAAGCGGGCGGATAACCGGGTGCAGGAATTTGTCTGGGCATTTGGTTCGGAAACTGAAGATGCGATAGAGCGGCAGATTGTGGCACAGATAGAACAGCTGAAAAAGACAGGAGATGTGGAAAAGCTGTTACATGGAAGCTGGTCCCATATGGAAGAACTGGACGAAGATGAGTGGCTGGAGCATTTAGAGGAGCATTTGAAAGAGATTGTTAATATTTCCGGTAAAGATGAAAGAACGCTGGCTATGCGGTTAGAGGAACATCGACGGGAAGTACATGAGCGTATTGCAAAGGAACATCCAGAACTGGCAGAGCGCTTTAAAGAACGCCGGCATGCGTTAGACGAACATCTGAAGGAACGGAGACCGGAGGTTTATGCATTGGTAGAGGACTTAAGGGAAAAACGGACTTCAGGAAAGATTTAATTAGGCAGAGACATCTTGCTTTTTCGACAAAATTTGCAGGAACCAGTCTGATAATCTGAAACAGATTGGAAGGTATTATGCGGGATGAAAAAGGAAAAGCAGGAAAAAAAGGTTTTTACTGTACTAATTGTATGCATTGTGGTTATGGCTTTGATATTTGGATGGATGTCAAAAGACCTTGGGGGTTCAAACCAATACATTGATAAGAACAGCAAACAGAGTTTATCTGAACTGATGGAACAGATGGAGAGGGCTTACCGGAATCGTCTGGAGATTACTTATGAACAGATAGATTCTATTGAAAAATATATGTTTGGGGATGGGGAAAGGGAAGCAGAACTGAAAGATTACCAGAATTATTTTGACTCCATGGAAAGTGATATGGTGCGGGATATTGTCTTTGTCAATGATGAAGGCGAATATCTGTGTATGCGTGGACTGAATGGCAGGATACAGATGCAGGATGGATTGTCAGAATTATTTGGTGAGAATAAAGGAATTGCCCAGTACTGTACCTGGAAGGATGGAGAGGAAATCTTTATAATTGCAAAATCAGTAGATTCTTTTTGGGTCAATGGGGAAGAATATGAAGCAATTGCATTTCTATTCCGGCCACAGATTATTAACGATCTTTTTGTAACGTCTGCTTATAACGGACAGGCTAATATCTATGTCATGGATGAAAATGGCGAAGTGGCGTACGCAAGCATTAATAATGAGCCGGGCGAAGTAACCATAAATTATAATCTGTTTGACAGTTACCATGAACAAAAGATTATGAATAAGAAAGATTATGAAAAAGTGAAGTCGGACTATGCAGAACGAAGTTCCGGGTGTATAACCCTGGAACGTGAAAATGAGTCCGACTATTTTTCGTATCGTGCATTAAAAGGAACACAGTATATGATAGCCTGTGAAGTGGACATTACGATTGTGCAGAATGTACTGGCAGATTATCAGATTATGATGCTGCGTATCTGGCTGACAGTGACCTGCATTATCATTGCAATGCTGGCAGCACTGGGTATCAGTATTCTATGGATTTATAATGAAAAGAATAAGGTAGCTTATGCGAGACGAAATGCAATGCAGCAGGCAGAAGCAGCAGAGAAGCTGGAAGAAGTCAATAATGCATTGGAAGAAATGGTGCAGTTCGCTAATACGGCGAAAGCAGAGGCAGAGCGTGCAAATGAGGCGAAAAGTGTATTTTTATCCAATATGAGCCATGATATGCGTACTCCTTTAAATGCGGTTATGGGACTGGCTACACTGATTTCAAGAGATGCTGAAAATCCGGATTGTGTCCGGGAATATGCAAGAAAACTGACTTATTCAGGGGAACATCTGCTTGGACTCATTAATGATGTCCTTGATATGTCGAAGATTGAGGCTGGCAAGACGGTCCTTAATATTACGAACACGAATATTGCTGAACTGGTGGAAGAACTGGATATGATCATCCGTTCACAGACCAGAGAGAAGGGGCAGGAATTCATGATTCATGTACATCGGATAGAAACAGAAGAAGTGGAAGCAGATAAATTACGTCTGAACCAGATACTGCTGAACATTTTATCCAATGCCGTAAAATATACCCCAAAGGGCGGTAAGATAGTATTTGATATTACAGAAGTACCAAAGAAAACGGGAAACTTTGCACAGTATCAGTTCCGGATTAGTGATAATGGACAGGGAATGGGAGAAGAGTATCTTAAGAATCTTTTTGACCCATTCAGCCGGGAAGTGCAAAGCACTGTTAATCCGGTTTCCGGAACGGGTCTTGGAATGCCAATTGCCAAGAGTCTGGTGGAGTTAATGGGTGGAAGCATTCATGTGAAGAGTAAGCTTGGAAAAGGAACTACTTTTGAGGTGATTTTGAATTTCCGGAAAATAAAGTACCAGGAGAAGGTTAACTGGTGGAAACTGCAGAAGATAAGCCGGGTACTGGTGGTTGATGATGAGAGTGAATCAGGAAGATATATTATGGATGCGCTGCATCCGTTTGGAATTGATGTGCAGACAGCAGATTCCGGTGAAATGGCGGTTCATATGGCAGAACAGATGGTAGAAACTGGAAAAACAAAGAGTTGGGATGTTGTAATTATAGACTGGAAAATGCCGGGAATGGATGGTGTTACTACAGCAGAAAAATTGCATCAGATTCTGGGAGAGAAAACAGTATTACTGCTTTTTGCCTATGATTGTAAGGAGATAGAAGAAGCAGCGGGTTATGCTGGAATTCAAAGTATTTTAAGCAAACCGTTTTTTGTGACAAATTTTAAACGGTGCATCGAACAGGTGAGAAAAGAACAGCAATTGCAGGGAAAAGAACAGGCAACAGAAAAAGAGAAAATGACATTAAAGGGAATGCGTTTTCTGATAGCAGATGATAATGATTTAAATGCAGAAATATTGGAAGAACTGTTAAAAATGGAAGGTGCAGACTGTGACCGGGCAGTAAATGGCAAGGAAGCCGTAGAAATGTTTGCAAGAGCGAAAGAAGGACGATATAATATTATTCTAATGGACATTAAGATGCCTGTTATGAATGGCTATGATGCAACGAAAGAAATCCGGAGACTTAGGAAGAAGGGAGCAGCGAAAATACCGATTTTTGCTATGACTGCCAATGCCTTTGCGGAAGATATCCGGACCTGTATGGAAGCAGGGATGGATGCACATATTGCCAAGCCGGTGGATCTGGATTTATTGGAAGAAAACATCCGGATTTATATGCAGGCAAAAGCATAACAAAAGAAGAAGGGAACAGAGGAATGGGTATTTTTAAGAAACGTCTGACTGTAAATGAAGCAATCAATGCAGCGCATACTTCGGAAAACGCAGTTTTAATTGACTGCCGGGCAAAGGAAGATTACCAGAAAGGACATGTGGCAGGAACAAAGAATATTCCGCTGGACAAGATAACAGAAGACCGTATTTTGCGGAGATTCCCGGATAAGGAAAAATCTTTTTATATTATAGGAAGTTACAGCTACCGCTCCGAAAAGGCGGTAAAAGCATTTAAGAAATTAGGCTATAAGAATGCCATTTTTGGCGGTTATATGGAAGAACATCACGGAATTCTGGTGAAGTAAGCTTAATGATTAAA
>ERZ1034763.604-NODE-604-length-15199-cov-11.655771_pt1 | contig 15199 bp, 14 predicted proteins | sample MGYA00520701_ERZ1034763 | MGnify/ENA primary metagenome ERZ1034763 (study PRJEB33766, sample SAMN09781707) | gut metagenome | biome: gut microbiome | host: Homo sapiens | place: Madagascar | study: EMG produced TPA metagenomics assembly of the PRJNA485056 data...
AAGAATAAGTGCATAACCATCATTTCTATTGGTCATACACTTATTATACGAGGAGAAAACACATGAATAAAGAAATGACCGTAAATGGGAAAACTGGAACAAATGAACAGTTTTTCAGATCAGTGATGACTTGTTTCGGTTATAATAAAAGGAGAAAGTTCTCAATTGACTAACCGGGTATAAACTCCATATAATAGTGGTAACCGAATGGAGGAGCTATAGAAGGAGGGTTCACTATGCAGGCATTATCAAAAGCAAAAGTTGGTGAAAATTATACCATTCAGTGGTTATTCGGATTACCGGAAGTTGTAGAATTCCTGCACCGCCATCATGTAGAAGAAGGTGGCAGCGTACAGGTGATTCAGAAATTATCCAATGGACTGATCATCGGTGCCAATGGAGAACGGTTCGCCATGGGAAATGAGATTGCAGATCGTATTCAGGTATAAGTACACCCGGCTATAGAAAACAGACACCCCGGTATCCATTATAAAAACGGCTGCCGGGGTGTTTTGGGTAAAAAATGAAAAGGGCAGTATACTTGCATTTTAGAGAGCATTATGGCATAGTTGAGAAAGAAAATCGAAAGCGAAGGATGAAAAGAGGAAAAATGAAGTTTCGAAAAGCTAAGCAGGACGATAAGGAAGAAATTCTTGCGCTGTATCAGTCGCTGATCGGTACTCCATACTGCGCATGGGGCAACGGGTATCCGGGAGAACAGGAATTTGATTATGATATGAGCAGAAATGCTCTTTTTTGTATGGAAAATGAAGATGGAGAAATCATTGGCACGATCACAGTGGATGAAGATCCGCAGGTGGAAGCACTCACCTGCTGGTCCAAAACACTGCAGCCGTCTGCGGAGCTTTCCAGACTCGGGGTACGCACCGATATGCAGAATCAGGGAATTGCCCGGCAGCTTCTGCAGCATGGCATGGAAGAATTGAAAAAACAGGGGAAAAGGAGTGTACATTTTCTCGTGTGTAAGACAAATAAAAAAGCGCTCCGTTCTTATGAAAAACTGCATTTTGACGTAGTGGGAGAGAGCGATTTATTTGACGAGGACTGGTGGTGCTACGAGAAAGAACTTTAAAAATCAAGTACAGGAAGTTGGAAAATATGCAAATAGGACAAAAAAAAACAACGGGACAGAAGATGAAAAAAGAGAGGAACAGGGGAAGAGAAACGGATAGAAAACCGAACATAAGCCAGATACAAAAAACAGGTGAACACTGCATTTACGCAAAAAGATGCGGAGGGTGTGACTATCAGGGAATTTTGTACAGTCAGCAGCTTTCCAAAAAGCAGAGTTACATGCGCAAACTCATGGAACCGTTTGGAAAGATCAATCCAATCATCGGGATGGACGATCCATACCACTATCGGCATAAAGTACAGGCGGCTTTTTCCTGCAATAAACGCGGACATATTGTGGCAGGCGTATATGAGAAACATTCGCATGACATCGTGGATGTAGAGCAGTGCCAGATCGAGGATGCACAGGCAGATGCCATTATCCGTGAAATCAAAAATATGATGCGTTCTTTCCGGATTCGTGCATATGATGAGGATACTGGATATGGGCTGCTACGTCATGTGCTGGTGCGAAAGGGCTATCACAGCGGACAGATTATGGTGGTGCTTGTACTGGTATCTCCGATTCTTCCTTCCAAAAATAATTTTGTCAAGGCACTGCGGAAGAAGTTCCCGGAGATCAGTACAGTAGTGATCAATGTCAATGACCGCAAGACCAGCATGGTGCTCGGGGAGCGCAATATTACGGTTTATGGAAAAGGATTTATTGAGGATGAACTGTGCGGATGCACATTTCGTATTTCACCGACTTCATTTTACCAGGTAAATCCGCAGCAGACGGAAAAACTCTACCGGAAAGCCATTTCCTGTGCAAAACTGACGGGAAAAGAAACTGTGATCGATGCGTACTGCGGTACGGGCACGATCGGGCTGATTGCCAGCAGCCGCGCAAAGCATGTGATCGGAGTGGAGTTAAACCGTGATGCGATACAGGATGCTATCTCCAATGCAAAGCGCAATCATATTCACAATGTTACTTTTTATAATGAAGATGCCGGAAAATTTATGGTAGAGATGGCAGAAAAAGGAGAACATGCGGATGTGGTCATTATGGATCCGCCGCGTACGGGAAGTGATGAGGCGTTTCTTTCCTCTGTAGTGCGACTGGCTCCGGATAAAGTCGTGTATGTATCCTGTGGTCCGGAAACGCTGGCGCGGGATCTAAAGTATCTGATAAAGCATGGATACCGGATGAAAGAGTGTACACCGTTTGATCTTTTTCCGTTTACGAAACATGTGGAGACGGTAGTCTTACTTTCGAAGGGAATGGTCGACAGTAGAAAAGTGAAGGTGGACTTCTCTCTGGAGGATATGGATTTATCTGAATTCAAGGGAAAAGCAACTTATGAGCAGATAAAGGCATATGTATTGGAACAGACAGAACTTAAGGTTTCATCACTGTATATCGCACAGATTAAGAAGAAGTGTGGATTGGATGTCGGTGAGAATTTTAATTTGCCTAAATCTGAGAATGAAAGACAGCCACAGTGTACACAGGAGAAGGAAGATGCAATTATGCAGGCATTTAGACATTTTGGAATCATATAGATTGTGGATAAAAGGACATCGTGTGTCTATCTTACTGATAAGAAACGTAAAAAGGACATTCCTGAACCGTAATTATTACGGGTCAAGGGATGTCTTTTTTGGTTGTCTTGGAGTGTCCAAAGGACAAGGTAATGATACTGAGAAATTAAGACTGATATCAATAATATCTATCTTATCCAATCCCAAGATGAATTGTCTTTTTCTTGCTCTTTCATCTAGTAAAGTGCAGTGGGGTGTGGTAAAATTATATAAAAATATGCTTTATGAAGGAGGTCACATTTTGAATAATTTTAGGTTTAACTTAAAAGGTCAATTAAATGAAGTGAAGTTGCCTGAATACAAGGCTTTATGGCCTCTTTTTGAAACTATTGTGAATTCTATTCAATCAATTGAAGAGTCAACAAATTCCCAAAATGGTCAGATAACAATTTTAGCTAATCGCTTAGAAGATAGGCAAGTGAATATGGATGGAAATGAAGAACTAAATCCATTTTGTGAATTTCAGGTAATTGATAACGGAGAGGGCTTTAACTCTATTAATTATAACTCGTTTTTAGAGGCTTATTCTAATTTGAAAGTTTCAAAGGGGTGTAAGGGAATAGGTCGCTTTTTGTGGCTGAAAGCGTTTACTAAGGTTAATATTGAAAGCGTATATTGTGAAAAAAATAGATGGCTAAAAAGAAAATTTGAGTTTTCAGCGGATAATGGTGTTGAGCCGGAAGAAAATATAGAAGGTAGTAGTATCTCAGAATATAAAACTGTTGTTACGCTGTCTAATTTCATATTAAAATATAGAAAAAAAGCTCCATTGTCATTGGAAGCTTTAGCAAAAAAAGTTATAGAGCATTGTTTACCATATTTTTTGGGAGAGAATTGTCCAAGTATTGTATTGAAAGATAATTTGGGAGAGATTTATGATCTGAACAAATATTTTGACAGTACAATAAAGGATTCATTACATCGGGATGAATTTGAAAAAGATGGGAATAAATTTTCGTTGTATCATATCAAAATGGCAGAAGGTGTTGTGAAGCACGAATTACATTTTTGTGCTAGTAAACGAGAAGTTAAATCCTATGACTTAAGTCAATATATTACAGATCTGCAAAAAAGAATTGTAACGGATGAGGGAGAAGCGTTTTATTACTTAGGATATCTAACTGGAGACTATTTGGATAGAAATGTAAATCTTAACAGAACAGCTTTTGATTTTGAAGATGAGGATACACTTTTTGCGAGTGTATCAGAAAGAGAACTCATTGGAATTGCAAAAGAGTATATTTTGGCTTATTTAATTGATGATTTAAAAAAGATAAAGGATGCAAAAAGAAACTTTATTGATTCATACGTTCAAAAAGAAAAGCCTCAATATCGTTATTTGTTAAATAGAAAACCAGAATTGTATGATCAGATACCGGCTAATTTAAGTAAAGAGAAATTGGAATTAGAATTACATTCTGCTATACAAAAGTGGGAGACTGAAATTCATTCTCAGGGCAGGGAGATAGAAAAGAAGATAAAAGAAAGTAAATTTGACAGAGAAAGCTTCAGTAAAATATTCAATGAATACTGCAGTTCAATTACTGAAATTAGTAAATCAAGTTTATCAGAATATGTTATTAGACGAAAAGCAATATTAGATTTATTAGAAAAGGCAATAGAAATTCAAGATGATAACCGATATTGCGCAGAAGAAACGTTGCATTCTATTATTTGCCCAATGCGGTATACATCTGATGAAATTGAGTTTGAGGAGATGAATCTCTGGATTATAGATGATAGATTAGCATATCATACCTTTTTGGCATCTGATAAGTTGATGAAGTCATTGCCAGTATTGGATACATCGGTAGAAAAGCGTATGGACATTGCTGTTTTTGATCAAGCATTTTCATTTTCTGATAATCAGGATTTTTTTAATTCGATATCTATTGTTGAGTTTAAAAAGCCAAATAGAAATGATTTAAAAGATGATGATAAAAATCCGATTAATCAAGTGCTTGGGTATGTTAAAAACATAAAGGAGGGAAAAGCAAAACGTCCAAATGGCAGACCGTTTGTAAATGTAAGTAATACAGCTTTTTATTGTTATGTGATTGCTGATTTGACGGATTCTATGAGAGAGGATGCAGTAAATGCAGGCCTTATACTGACGCCTGATGGAGACGGTTATTTTGGATATAATCAGACAAGAGGTGCTTATATTGAAGTAATATCTTATGATAAATTAGTAAGAGATGCTAAACAGAGGAATCAAATTCTTTTTGACAAATTGTTTAATCCGAAAGTAAATGAGGTTTTGAATTCAAAGTTGTTAAATGAATAGGGTTAATATATACAGTTTATTAGCGTAAAAAGGACATTCCTGAACCGTAATTATTACGGGTCAAGGGATGTCTTTTTTGGTTGTCTTGGAGTGTCCAGAGGACAAGGTAATGAAACTGAAAGTACTAAGACTGATAAGAATAATATCTATCTTATCTAATCTAGAGATAAGGATGGATGGGATGATTGTACAGATTGAAAAAATCACGTTTTCGTGATACACTTTTCTTAAATCTGTTGGAAAAATGATGGAGGATGACATGGCGGTCAGTTATAAAAAATTATTCCATTTACTGATAGAAAAAAATATGACGAATGCACAGTTGCAGCAGGAGGCTGGCTTCTCAGCAAATATCATCACACGGCTGAAACGTAATGGGTATATTTCCCTCGAAAGCGTAGAGAATATATGCCGTGTTCTGAACTGTGGCGTTGACGATATTCTGGAATTTGTACCAGAGGATAACGGAGGAAAAGAGAATGGTTGATACCAAAAAGGAACAGGAGCGTGATGAACTGCATCGTGCAATATGGGCGATTGCAGATGAACTGCGTGGAGCAGTCGATGGTTGGGACTTCAAAAATTATGTTCTTGGCACGATGTTCTATCGTTATATTTCCGAAAACCTGTGTAATTATATAAACAGTGGTGAGATTGATGCGGGCAATACGGATTTTGATTTTGCAAAAATGCCGGATGAGGATGCAGAAGAAGCAAGAGGAGGACTGGTAGAAGAAAAAGGATTTTTTATCCTTCCGAGCGAACTTTTCTGTAATGTCCGAGCCAACGCTGCGAATGATGAAAACTTAAATGAAACACTGGAGCGTGTGTTTCGTCATATCGAGGAATCAGCAAAAGGTAGTGAGGCTGAGAGTGACTTTGCCGGACTGTTCGATGATTATGATGTGAATAGTAATAAACTGGGTTCTACGGTTGCAAAGCGTAATGAAAAACTTGTAAAACTGCTGAATGGTGTAGGCGAAATGAATCTGGGAGATGTGAAAGACCATTCCATTGATGCTTTTGGTGATGCGTATGAGTACCTTATGACCATGTATGCATCGAATGCCGGAAAATCTGGTGGAGAGTTCTTTACTCCGGCAGATGTGTCTGAACTACTTACACGCCTTGGAACTGTAGGAAAAACGGAAATCAATAAAGTATATGATCCGGCTTGCGGTTCGGGTTCATTGCTTTTGAAAGCTGAGAAAATTCTTGGCAAGGACGCTATCCGTAATGGTTTTTATGGACAGGAAATCAATATCACAACTTATAATCTGTGCCGTATTAATATGTTTTTGCATGATGTGGGATTTGATAAATTCAATATAGCTTGTGAGGACACACTGATTAGTCCGCAACATTGGGATGATGAACCATTTGAACTAATTGTGTCTAATCCACCATATTCTATTAAGTGGGCAGGAGATGAAAATCCACTGCTCATTAATGATCCGCGCTTTGCTCCAGCTGGAGTTTTGGCACCTAAGAGCAAAGCGGATATGGCATTTATCATGCACAGTTTGTCATGGCTGGCATCTAACGGAACAGCTGCTATCGTATGTTTTCCGGGAATCATGTATCGTGGTGGTGCAGAGCAGAAAATCCGTAAATATTTGGTAGACAATAACTATGTGGATTGTATTATTCAGTTGCCGAGTAATTTGTTCTTTGGTACAACGATTGCGACCTGTATTATGGTAATGAAAAAGAACAAGACAGACAACAAGACTTTGTTTATTGATGCCACAGGCGAGTGCGTGAAGGTCACGAATAATAATAAGCTGACACCGGAAAATATTGACCGTATTGTGGATGCGTTTGCTAAGCGTGAAGAAGTGGAGCATTTTGCACATCTTGCAAGCTATGAGGAAGTATCCGAGAACGATTATAATCTATCGGTCTCCACCTATGTAGAGGCAGAGGATACCAGAGAAAAAATTGACATCGTGAAGCTGAATGCGGAAATTAAAGAAATTGTTGCTCGTGAGCAAGTGCTTCGTGATGAGATTGATAAGATCATCGCAGAAATCGAGGTGTGATTTATGGGAGAATTTTTTCCGAATCAATACTGGGGAATGGATATATGGAAACATCAGGAATTGCCGATAATAGAATCACATGATTTTAATTTTTTTAGATGCCTTGAATTTAACGATGGTTATTATGGAAAAACAGTAAGTGAACTTCATAGCGGGAATCTGAGATTAAGTAGAAAAGATAATAGGTATTCAAATCTCTTTCCAGGTCAAAAACTTTCATATTGGGCAGACAGTCCGCAAACGGCAAGGGCAGAAATCAAAAAGTGGGGATCAGGTAATAATATTTTGACATTTTGGGCATATGATGATGGGAGCAGTTTTATTCCTACAATTTATCCGGCTGAAAATATTCGGATAATTGATGGTGTTCATTTTGGATTTGATAAGATTTTGAAAAAAGTTGGCAACCATGAAGAATTGACCCGTAGCGAAAAAGAGTTTATTGATAAAATAGGACGTGAAAAGCCAGATTGTCTTGCATATTATTCAGAAGCCAAAGCGGGAGGCTTTTGCTTTTTATTTTTTGAACAAGGATTTAAAAAACTTTCACTTCGTGAGGTAGCATTACGTTTGGGCGATTATAAAGGAAAGAACACAGCAAAGGTGACTTGTGCAGTTACAAGCGATTTTAGCCCAGTATTGGAAGGATATGGATATTATTTTTCCCCCATTGCAAAGACGAAATATGATGATAAGTATACGACAAGCGATGAATATATACTGCGAAAGCAAGTTAAGGATTATTCACATGAACAAATAGCGGAGACGATGCGATGAGCAGATTAGATGAATTAATTGAGAAATTGTGTCCAGATGGAGCAGAATTTTTAACTTTGCAAGAATGTACCCAAAAGGTTAAAAATATTAAATGGAAAAGCTATTCTGGAAACGATAAAAAGTACATAGATTTAAGCTCTGTGGATAGGGATTTACATTGTATAATGGAAACACAAAATATTAATTCAGATTCAGCACCAAGCAGAGCACAGCAAATTGTACAGACAGATGATATTCTTTTAGGGACTACACGCCCAATGCTGAAGAGATATTGTATGATTCCGGAAAAATATGATAATGAAATTTGCAGTACAGGTTTTTGCGTGTTAAGAGCGAATACAGAGATTGTGCTTTCAAGATGGATTTATCATAATATTGCTACGACTGAATTCTTTGCTTATGTTGAGCAAAACCAAAAGGGCGCAAGCTACCCAGCAATATCCGATGCAAGTGTAAAAGCGTTCAGCTTGCCTGTACCTCCTCTAGAGGTACAACGTGAAATAGTCCGCGTGCTGGACTCTTTTACGTTACTTACTGTCGAGCTTACAGCCGAGCTTACAGCCGAGCTTACAGCCCGGAAGAAACAATATGAATTTTATCGTAATAGGCTGCTTCACTTTGAATCAGCTGCTCAAATTAAAACTATTGGCGACCTTTGTACCGTGGTAACTGGAGGAGAGCCACCTACGGATTGTATTAAAGGAGAAATTAGCGATTCAACACACCAATATCCTGTTTGGGGAAATGGCAAAGAAGTTTATGGGTATTCTGAAACATATAAGATTGACAGAGATGCTGTGGTTATTTCGTCTATCGGTGCGAATACAGGTGCGGTATATTACAGAGAAGCATTTTTCACTCCGATAATTAGGGTTAAAGTTGTTATGCCAAAAGATGACAAGCTAAATACTCGTTTCCTTTTTCATGCATTGTCTACAACTGAAATTAAGAGCAAAAGCAGTAGTGTTCCAAACATGAATGCAAACGAGATTAAAGCTATAAAAATTCCAGTTCCATCCATTGCTGTTCAGAACAAAATTGTCAGAGTTTTAGATAACTTTGATGCCATCTGCACTGACCTGAATATTGGTTTGCCAGCCGAAATCGAAGCGCGCCAAAAACAATATGAATACTATCGTGATTTACTCTTGACATTTGTAGAAAAAGGTAGCACCATCTTGACAGACAGACAGACAGACAGAGCGTAATTAAGCTCATTCAGTATGTGTTTGGATATGTTACACTGCCGATGGAAAGTTTGTTTGATTTCCGTAATGGATTGAGTAAAGGAAAAGAGTTCTTTGGATCAGGTATTCCTTTTATCAGATATACGGATGTTTATAATAACAGATTTCTTAAGGGAAAGGATATTACCGCATTGGTTGAATGCACTCCTGCGGAAATTGGAAAGCTGGGAGTTCACCGTGGAGATGTGTTTTTTACCAGAACATCAGAGACGGCAGAAGATGTGGGGTGGTCATCTGTAATGCTTGATGATATTGGTGATTGTGTATTTAATGGATTTACCATTAAGGCAACGCCAAAAACAAATTATTTGCTGCCGGAATATTGTGCGTTTTGTTTTGCTACGGAGGATTTCAGAAAGTATGTTACAAGCCATTGTGCATTTACAACCAGAGCATCCTTAACGGGAAAAACGATTGCAGAGTATCAGCTTGCTATTCCGAGTATAGAAAAACAGCAGGAGATTGTAAATGTGTTGAATAAATTTCATAGCCTTTGCAATGACCTGTCCGCAGGACTTCCGGCAGAAATCGAAGCTCGTCAGAAGCAATATGAATATTATAGAGATAAGTTACTGTCTTTTAAAGAATTATCATAACTGTTCAGAGCCAGCCTCCAAAATGCTACGCATTTCGTCGGTGTGGCGTATTCGCCAAATAGATTTCCAAATAAGAGTGTTCGCTCGTGCGAGCACGGCTTTCACTCTCATCGGAAATCTGCTTGGCTCTGAACAGTTACAAATTACCAAAGTAAGGAGGCGAGGATGTGCCGTACTTTAATATTGTAGCGGAGACATCGGAGAACACCGTTGTTACAGAATATGAGCCAGTCAAGAAGCGTTCTGACAGTTACCAGAGCGAAGCAGAACTGGAACAGGAGTTTATCCGTCTGCTCTGTGAACAGGGATATGAATATCTGCCTATTCACACGGAGAAAGACCTGATTGCCAATCTCCGTAAAAAATTAGAGGAACTGAATAACTATGAGTTTTCTGACACAGAATGGGATGATTTCTTCAAAAATGCCGTTGCTAATCCCAATGAGCATATCGTGGAAAAGAGCCGGAAGATACAGGAGGATAATGTACAAGTCTTGACCCGCGATGACGGTTCTTCCAAGAATATTACGCTCATAGATAAAAAGAATATCCATAATAACAGGCTGCAGGTCATCAATCAATATGTGGTTGGCACAGAGAATGGTGCGAAGCATGACAACCGCTATGATGTTATAGTATTGGTAAACGGTCTGCCTCTTGTGCATATCGAGTTGAAACGCAGAGGTGTTGCCATCCGTGAGGCTTTCAACCAGATTAACCGCTACCAGAGGGATTCCTTCTGGGCAGGATGCGGACTGTACGAATACATTCAGATTTTTGTCATTTCCAATGGTACAAACACAAAGTATTATTCCAACAGTACCAGACGGAATGCGGAAAAAGAACATGAGAAACGGGGAGCAAGTAAGACCAAGACCAGTAACAGTTTTGAGTTTACCTGTTTCTGGGCAGATGCCAATAACCGAGTGATTCCTGATCTGATTGATTTTACAAAGACTTTTTTTGCAAAGCATACGATTCTGAATATCCTTACGAAATACTGTATTTTTACATCAGAGGATATGCTGATGGTTATGCGTCCGTACCAGATTACGGCTACGGAGCGGATTCTCAATCGTATCGAAATTGCTAATAATTATAAGAAGTACGGCAGTATTGAGGGTGGTGGTTACATCTGGCATACTACAGGTTCCGGCAAGACGCTGACTTCGTTCAAGACGGCAAGGCTGGCATCAAAGTTGCCTTATATTGACAAGGTGCTGTTTGTAGTTGATCGAAAGGATCTGGACTATCAGACCATGAAAGAATATGATCGCTTTGAAAAAGGGGCAGCCAACAGCAACACCTCGACTGTTATATTAAAACGGCAGTTGGAAGACCCGGACGCACACATCATTATTACTACAATCCAGAAACTGGCTACCTTTATAAAAAAGAATCCGGGGCATGAAGTGTATACGAAACATATCGTTATTATTTTTGATGAGTGCCACCGCAGTCAGTTTGGGGATATGCACGCTGCGATTGTAAAGAATTTCAAGAAATATCATCTGTTTGGATTTACTGGAACACCGATTTTCTCTGTTAATTCCGGCAGAGCCAAGAATCCAGAATTCTTTACTACAGGTCAGACTTTTGGAGATCAGCTCCACAGTTATACGATTGTGGATGCTATCAACGATAAAAATGTTCTTCCGTTCCGGGTGGATTATATTAAAACGATGGATGTGGAGGAAGAAATCACAGATGAGATGGTCTGGGACATCAACCGTGAAAAGGTTATGATGGCTCCTGAGCGTATCCGTATTGTAACACAGTACATACTGGAACATTTTGACCAGAAGACTTATCGTGGGGATAAAACTTACATATATAATACGCTGACTAATATTGCAGAGGTGGCTTCTGCCAAACGGGACGAGGTAGAGGAAATCAAGCAGAAACAGCGTATCAGTGGTTTTAATTCCATTTTTGCAGTATCGAGCGTTCCGATGGCAAAACTGTATTATCAGGAATTCAAAAAGCAGATGGCAGCAGACCCGACCAAAAAACTGCGAGTTGCAACCATTTTTAGTTTCTGTGCAAATGAGGAAGAATCGGATGGTATTCTGGATGAAGAAAATTCAGAGGATACTTCTGCGCTGGATCAGCCATCCAGAGAATTCCTGGAAGAAGCTATTGACGATTATAATAAAATGTTCCATACGAACTATGATACTTCAAGTGATAAATTCCAGAACTACTATAAAGATGTGTCGCTTCGCATGAAGAACAAGGAACTGGATATACTGATTGTAGTAAATATGTTCCTTACAGGTTTTGATGCTACAACCATGAATACGCTGTGGGTAGACAAGAATCTGAAAATGCATGGACTGATACAGGCATTTTCCCGTACCAACCGTATTTTGAATTCAATTAAGACCTTTGGAAATATTGTATGTTTCAGAAATCTGCAAAAGCGTGTGGATAGTGCCATTTCTCTGTTCGGAGACAAGAATGCCGGAGGCATTGTTCTGCTACAGAGCTTTAAGGATTATTATTACGGATATGAATCTGTGGATGGTAAGCCAATGCCGGGGTATGTGGATATGATGGAAGACTTGAATAATAAGTTTCCTCTGTCAGAACCACAGATTGTAGGAGAACAGAATCAGAAGAATTTTATCGCTTTGTTTGGTGCGATTCTTCGTATGAGAAATCTGTTGCTTTCCTTTGACGAGTTCAAGGGGAATGAGTTGATTTCCGAACGTGATTTACAGGATTACCTTGGACGCTATCAGGACTTGCGTGATGAGTGGAAACGCAAGCGTCAGGAAAGTACGGATATTACGGATGATGTAGTATTTGAGATTGAACTGATCCGGCAGATAGAAATCAACATTGATTATATTCTCATGCTCGTAAAGAAGTACCATGATACCCATTGCGAAGATAAGGAAGTGTTGATAACCATCAATAAGGCAATTGATGCCAGCCCAGAGCTTCGTAGCAAGAAGCAGCTCATTGAAACTTTTATTGCAGGAATCAATGATGTGGATGATGTTATGAATGAGTGGTATGAGTATGTGGTGGAACAGCGAGATCATGACCTTAATGCGATTATCACAGAAGAAAAGCTGAAGCCGGAAGATACACGAAAGTTCATGGAGAATGCGTTCCGTGATGGAGAAATTAAAACAGCTGGAACGGACATAGATAAACTTATGCCACCGATTTCACGTTTTGGCGGTGGCAACAGGGCTAAGAAGAAACAAGGTGTTATTGATAAACTGAAAACTTTCTTTGAAAAATATTTTGGCGTTGGTGGTTCGTCTACCTTCACTCAACCAGAGCATAAAGCAGTGACATATGATATGAGTAATCAGGAGACTTTGTCGATGGTAGCTGAATCTAAAACACCATATGGAGAGTAAATAATAACTACAGCAAGCCACATTGGACAAAATCCTTTGTGGCTTGTTTTAGAATTAAGTAATTGAAGTTTATAACTTGGGATTTCTCCGCATCAGCTTCCGATGTTCTTTTGCAGGTTTAGAACGGGAGAATATTTCTTTTAATGTCTGCTTTTCTTCCACAGAAAGCTGAGTGACTTTCATCTCCAGATTTTTGCAGAAAAGAAGCAAAAGACCATTTATATAAGCATCATTTGATGACTCTGTATCGCCATCTGCGGTAGTAGGTATTTGAGTTGCAAAGTCGTCAATGATATTTTTGACCATGCTTTGATAGTCAATGTCACTGGCAGTATTGCTATCTTTCATATGGGCTTCCCTCAGGTCGGAGACAATTGGCTTTAAGTCTGATGACAGAATATTCATATAATATTGTTCTGCTTCAATGTGTGAATTATCAAATACGCTTGCAAATGCATCAGTAGAATCGGCACCAAGCTCTGTTAATTTACATCTCATCACATCAAGAAAAGCATTCGCTATCTGAATTCCCTTATCGTTAAAGCCATCAATATAGATTTCAAGGTCAGTCATGAATTTTTTGAAATTTTCATGTGTGAGTAATTCAGATAATAATCGAGGGTTATATTTTTTATCAGTCAGTATTTGTATGGCATCGTCATTTAGGTGCAGATCAGATACTGACTGATTTTTATGTTTCCGCAATTCTGTCCGGCAAAGAAGGTAATCTGTGCTTACGTTGTAAAAATTTGCAAGCGTTATAAGATTACCGAGTGACATATCTATATTTTCATCTTTTTCATAATTGCCAAGCGTGGAGCTAGGGATACCGGTAGCATCGGATAACTCTTGCAACGACATTCTTTTTTCTGAGACTCTCAAATCTTTCAGTCTTTCTGGTATGGTAAGTTTTGTATGCATAGCATCTTCCTCATTTTTAAAGATACAGATAGATTACCATGATATTGCCATGAGATAAAGAGAAATTCTTTTCCTGTCTTGTCTTGGATGTTGGAAAAATTGATAAAAACAAAATTTTTCCAGCATCTTGGATATACCGAATCGGCATAGAAAATCTGAGAAAATAATTTCATAAATCAGGAAGGGAAGGAGTGAAGAATTTATGAAATGTTGGAAATACATCAGCATGACAAAGCCGATAGGCGTAGCTCCGTGAAAATTTATTTTCATGGTTTTAGGGGATTGGGCATTGCCCCAACAAGCTAAAAATGCATTTTGTGTGTACAAATGCACTGCTTGCCAAGTAGCGAAATTAGGAATGAAAGAGAGGATAAAACAATGGAAAATGTAACTTTTGATTATAAGTTTTACAGGATACCTAAGAGATTTTTTAAGGAAGACATGTTCAGAGACATGACGAATGCGGCAAAAGTATTATATGGAATACTTCTGGATCGCAAGTGCCTGTCAGACTCCAATGGAGACGCATGGCGTGATGAATTTGGCATTACCTATATCATTTTTACAATCGAAGAAATTATGAATTTGATGAATCTGGGAAACAAGAAGGTCAATAAAATGCTGATAGAATTGGAACAGCATGGGTTGATCTACCGCAGACACCAGGGATTGGGAAAGCCGAATAAAATCTATGTCCATGATATTTTACAGCCGGAAACTTCCGAATGGACACCAGAAATTCAGTTAAAGAAATGGAGAAATAGGAAATGAGAATAAAGTATTATGAAGACGCAAAGGAAAATGCAGCATTTGAACGATGCACTGATGCTATCACTAATATGATTATAAAATATGGTCCACTGTTAAAAAGAAAGTGGGCTGTAGAAGAATGGTTAAGAAATATTCACGTGGGATGCTTTTGGAAAGAACTTGCTGTAAAGCGATATGGAAGATATGCAGAAAACATGAAGAAGTGGTGGTCTGGGAAAAAGTGTTGCATGACAATATCAGATTGACTTACACATAAATCCAATTTATAATAAAGTCAAAATGAAAATGACATAAACGGAGAGAATGAAAATGGAAAATATTGAAACACTGGAAGCAGCACTTAAGAGAATTGCAGAATTAGAAAGAGAGAATGAGAAGCTGCGTGAAGAACTGGAGTATTATAAAAACAGAAAAATGAGCGGACGCCAGAAGCACAATGCCAAGTGGATGGCAATCTACAATGATTTTGTTGCCGGTTATGAAAGTGGAATGACTATGG
>ERZ1034763.605-NODE-605-length-15182-cov-20.401798_pt1 | contig 15182 bp, 7 predicted proteins | sample MGYA00520701_ERZ1034763 | MGnify/ENA primary metagenome ERZ1034763 (study PRJEB33766, sample SAMN09781707) | gut metagenome | biome: gut microbiome | host: Homo sapiens | place: Madagascar | study: EMG produced TPA metagenomics assembly of the PRJNA485056 data set...
GCCAATCGTAGTAAGGCCACCGAAGACGGTTACGATATCTTTGAAAATTTCCATTGCTTTTCTCCAATCGTTTACTGTATTGGCAAAGCAAAAGAGAGCCGCGAGCGCAGCCCTCTTTTGCTTCGCTCACAGCCCTCTTCGGCTCTTCTGCACCGCCATTTCAGCGCAGGAATTTATGCGATTTTCAGATACGCAGGGGGCGGAATCCATTTTCCACAGAAGTAGTGAATGCATGCGCTGATTCCATATGCCGATTCGCTGAATGAACCGTGTGTTTTTGCCCCATTGCATCCAAGGGTAAAACAGATATCAGCCATCATTGTCTTCCTTTCTGGCTTTTCGCCGCGTCACGCTTTCGATTTGCCTGCTCGTCTTTTTGAACTGCGTACCTTCGCAGATCCAATACAGGTTGGATTCTTTCTTCACATCGAAGATTTCTCCTGTTTTGAGTTTGAGGATGTATTGTGCGGGTTTCTTATCAGCCATCATTGCACCTCCTTCCTCATTCCGGCCAGCTTGTAATCGTCGCGATTGGGAAATCTTCGACTGAGACAGCATTGATTGTCATTGTTCCATTGCTCGTCAACGGGCGAGTATAACCTTGAATCAAATGCCGTTCCACTGGGGAACCCAGTTTGTCTGTTCTGACAATCTCCACAAGGCTGTTCTCGAATATATGCATCATCTGTATGCAAGAAATTGATACTGCCTTCTGTAGGACTGTCGCGCGTTTTAACTTCCATTCTGCTAAGTCGCGGCACTGCGTATCCGTGTAATAGCCGGATGCGGTCTCACGGTAGGTTTTTCTGCCTATGATGTTCACGTTCGTATCGCTGCTTGGGTCTAAATTCTGTGCGCGTCCGGATGCCTGCGGACTGTCATCGGTCTGTTCGCCCAAAACGATGTAGTCATTGAAGACCTCTGTGTTTTTGACTGTGTAAGTTGCGCCTATGAGCTGTGCTTCGGCCAAAGAAAATCTCCACAAAACAGGTTTGTTCGTGTCAACGATATCATCTTGGGAAGGTTCTACGCGCAGTGTGCCCGTGTTGTCGTAGCCAACCCACGCGTTCACCATTTCCGACATGCCAAGCACGACGTCCGCATACGTTCCGTCATCGCTATCGACGCGCATGGTATACGGAGAGACCGCCAGTGACACTGTTTCCCCACTCGGAAGCACCTGTGTTTTCTCGTTATAATACTCCGTAAAAATAGGCGGGACACTATCGACCTTATACCCATTGCCCTTGTCGAGCGACAGCAGCGATGCTATTGGTTCAAAAACATTCGTCCCGACTGGGACTTCGTATGTGGCTTCAAGCCGGCCAAATAGCGTGCCGTCGAGGTATGCCCATTTGTCGACAAGTGGGTACGTCATCGTCCGAAGATTCGGGTTCAACGTCTCCTGCGGCTCCTGAATGTAGAAGATTCCTTGAGGAATATAATACTCCGAACCGTCTGATAGAATCAGTCCTTCATCAATTGCGATCTGCTGTCCAAACCAGACATTGTTCACGTTATAATCGTACTCTGCATCAACATTCGACAGAGTAACGCTTGCCGTTCTGCGCTGGCCGTTTTGCAGATTTCCAGAGATGCTTCCCTCTTGGATAAAGGTTCCGCTGCGTCGATTGAGTGCGTTGTTGTCGATTGCAAATGCCGTGCTGCCGTCCGGCTGCAGGAACCGCAAGCGGCACAGTTTTACAAACGGCGTGCGAAGCTGTTTGAGATAATCTGCCGTCCTCTTCGCATGCTCCACAGCGGCAGCCTGTTCCGGAGGTGGCTCCGGGTCAGGTGCGTTGCTCTTCCAGTATGGGTACAGAGTTATATCGGCATTTTCGGTATACTGCCCGTTCAGCGGATACTCGATGGCTCCGCCGTCAGTAGTCGACCATCCAGCCTGTGTGTATCCGTTTCTTGTGAAGATTGCCCCCTTAAGTGTGAGCGGTACACCGGACGTCTTTTGGTCTGTTTGCACTGCTCCGCTTCCATTGGCTCCCGGCCTATAGGTAACGGTATAGTACGAAACGGTAGCTGTCCAGAACGGGTAAAGCGTGACGTCGGCATCTGCTGTATATTGCGCGCCAAGGTCATATGCTTTACTTCCACCGTCAGACGTAGACCAGCCAGTTTGTTCATAGCCGCTGCGCGTGAATATCGCGCCCTTCAGTGTGATGGATGCTCCTTCAACCGTCGAATCGGTCTGTACACTTCCGGTTCCGTTTGAACCCGGCGTATACGTGATGGTATAAGATCCGGCAATCGAATAGCTGCCGGCATCCTGCTCAATTACAAGCGTTGACGATTCCAAGACGAGAGCTGGCCGAATGCCATTTTCGGCGGTCGGCGAGGCAAATGCCCCGCCGCCAGTTTCATTCTGAAGCCATACGGTTTCGGTCCCAGATGCAGTCGGCGTTCGCGTCCACCACTTTGCTGCGGTTCCGTTGAGATAGGCGATGTATGCGTTATTCCGTCCTGACTCGGCCACTGGAAAATATGCAAGTTTTGCACCGTCTAGTGCTTTTTCTTCCATTGCTCAATCTCCTTTCCCGTTAGAAGCACCACGCCGCCGCAACATATGAGTTCTTCTTCGGCTCGGCGCTGTACGCGCTGCCGCTTTGGTAGAGCCTGACATAGTTGGAGGTACTCGTCACGACCGGCGAGCGCGTCCACCATTCGACATTCGCGCCGGAGCGTGCATATTTCACCCGTTTGCCGCTCAGCGTGTAATATTCGTATTGCGTGCCCTCGCCCGGCGCGCTGAGGCTTGCTTTGCCGAAAAGCTCCACCTGCGACGGGATGAACAGCTTGTCGGCCGTCGTTACAATCGTCGTGCTCGCACTTCCGGCGCCGGTCAGCTTGGATACCTCACGCACGGCCGCCCTGACCTCATCCGGCATGACGCTCAGGATCTCGCTCATCGCGGTGGTACGGACAATGGAGTTCTCCCAGCCGTCGGTGTTGTAGCCGTCAGGCCGCATGGCATAGCTGAGGGAATAGACCTCGTGCATCTGCAGGGTAAGCGGTGCGGTGCCGGAGCCGTCGGCATAGGTGTCATGATTCTTTCCGATGATATCGATTGTGAATGACACGCCGATATCCATCGTCTTCTGGTCGCCAACAACCCACGTATCCGGGACGCTGTTGGTCTGACATGCCTCGATGATTTCCGCCCAGGTGTTATCCGCGAAATTTGCCTTGTACTCTGTAGCTGCAGCACTTTGGCCGAGTTCAATTGCAGATATGAGGAACGCCTTTGTCGCCACTCCGTTCGAACCAGAGATCACGGATGTTCCATCACCATATGGAAGTTTGACCTGCTTCACTGCGCTTTTTTCTTTATAGCCAAGAGCGGCAAAGAACGTATTGTTCAAGTAGGTGTTCAGGCCGCTGTTTGCGTAGTTGTTTGCGTCCGTTCCATTCCATGCGCGGTTCTCATAGAGGTTTTTCATCAGCAGCCACGTTCCGTTGCAGCTGGCGTCATACAGTGAACTGTTTTCCGGGATTCCCTGATTCACGACTATAAACTCGACTGGGGACCCATTCACATTGAGTTTTACGATGCTTCCCGTATCAAGACTGCCGATCTCTACTGCAGTGCTTTTCCACGTCGGATACAGTGTGATAGCCGCGTTTGCCGTGTACTGCGCTCCGAGGTCGTATGCTTTAGTCCCACCATCGGAAGTTGCCCAACCATTCTGCTCGTAACCGCTACGGGTAAACACAGCACCTTTCAACGTCAAAGTCACATTTTCGATTTTTGTATCTGTCTGTACAGTTCCGGTTCCATCTGTTCCGGGGCGGTACGTTACGGTATACGTCGGCAATGCCGCCGAAGTCGCTTTTGCCGTAAGAATGATGTTGCTTGTCAGGTTCGATACAGTATACGTCTGGTCGCTTGAAACCTTCGAATCGGAGGAATCATACCATCCATCGAATGAGACAGTGTATCCGGTAGGAGACGCAAGCTGGCACGTAAGCTTAGAAGAAGTATACGTATTTCCAAGGTAGTCAATATACGGTAGGCCATGCCACTCGCGTGAAACACTTGCTATATTTTCTCCGGCGACCGCTGTAATTGAGTAGACATACCATTCTGCGTTGAACGTATAGTCCTCTGTGATATCGCCCAGTGCTTGTCCTGGCTGCCGCCATACCTCTTGCCCAGAAGTAGCCCCGACGCCCATCCATCCAGCGAAAGTGTAGCCACTTCTTGTTGGGATGGTATCGCTTATTATGACATAAAGGCCGTCTACTGTCTGCGGGGGAGGCGCACCATATCCGCCGTTTGCAGCATAGGTGATTGTGTATGTCTCTGTTGGTATATCAGCCCATACGCAGTAAAAGTCACGGTCTACATTTACTGTGGTTGTCTGTCCGGGCTGCCACTGCGCGGTTGTCGCAGTGGCAGTTCCGGCATATCCGGCGAATGTTTTTCCGGATGGAACTGAGAACTGGCATTCAGGGATTGTATAAGTTGCACCGTAGCTGACGGTTTCTTCCTGTGAATTTCCACTCCCGTCATTCGCGTATATGGTAACAGTACATGGAAATTCAAAGGATTCTCTTTGCAGCTCGATAAACGTTGTTCCTTCATATAGGCGGGCCGTGACCTGATACTGTCCCGGTTCGTAGTAGGATTTACCGAAGTCAAACATGTATACGCTCGACTCCGAATACCCAACCCATCCCTCGCTGACATCGCTTCCGTTTGCCGTGAGCAGCCAATGCATTCTGTAGGAGCTGTTTTCAGACCAGCTCACGTCAGCTGCTGCCACCTTGATATTTCTTTGCGTTTGCGCTACAAAGCTTATCGAAAATGACATTCAAGGCACCCCCTTCGCTTAGTACGGCCACGTGGCGTCATACTTCGTTATGATGATCCGGCTATCATCTGCATCGCCGACTTCCACCCACGGAATCTTGACAGTTTGCGCCTGCGTAGGAGAATTGTCAAGCACCGAATACTCAATTGCTCCACTGATTCTGATCTTCACGATGTCACCTTTTCTGCTCTTCAGGAACAGCGTATTACTTGTCGTAGAAAGTGCCAAAATGTCATTTCTGAGCTTTGCAGTGTCGGAGTATCTGCCATCGGAGATTGTGCCAATCAGGCTTGTCAGCGTTCCGCTCTTATAGTTGAACGGTGCCATCTGGATGGTCGGATACTGCGTGAAGTTCTGCAGGATCTGTGGTGTATTATTGTTGCTGATATCTCCGGTCGTCAGATTCTTTCCGAACCTGAATATCTGCTGGGGATGATAGGCTCCATCAGTGTCCTGCGTGCAGGAGAGAATCGACCAGTTCCATATGCAGGTAGCAATCTGATTGCTTTCCAACACGCCTGTAGCACCGGAACCGATTTCGTATGCATAGTACACATACGGGATGCCTGTCGCAGCGCTTGCGTCGATCACGACATCACCCTCTCCGACAGAAATATTGTAGATATGCATCAGTCTGTCATCGTTTCCTGGCGAAGTTCGATAGATTGCGAAATCGGTCACGCCAGTGTTCCCGAATCCGCCTGCGTTCGTGCCAGAATCGAAATCCGCATAGAATAGCGCTTTGATGTCTTTTGGATGGTAGGAATAGTTGTATAGGATGGTTTCCTTCTGCGCCGCAGAAAGGTTTCCGTCAGATACAAGCACATAGTCGCACTCTTGGAATCCATTCAGTACGATGCTGGTTATCTTGTCAAAGTTCACTTCGATGCTCGCCGATTTGACATCAACGGTTCCGTCCGAATAGGCCGCAGCGCTGCTGTCACCATCAAATGCGATGAGCTTATCACCTGCACATACGGCAAATGTTCCACGGTACGGGAAATAGACGTATTCCCAATTAACGCCATCATTGCTTATAATGGCTTCATTATGGGCGTCTGAAGAGTACATGAGGAACTTTTTCCGATAAAACACGACATGTGCGTCACCTCCGAACGCAACGCGTTCAGCCGTCCAGTTTTCACCATCTTCGCTTTGAATGGTAACTGCTTGGTAATAAACGTCTCGTTCGAGGGAACCACCAGAAACGACGAAGCGCCCATTTCCGTAAGTTCCGTCATGTATCCGCAGTCCCCAGTTTTGCATTTGCGGGTTTTCCCACGAGAAATCGCTTGCACGCTTAAACGTCCAATTTATGAGATCCTTCGAGTGCGCAATTCTTGATTCATATCCGGTTGTATCGTCGAGCAGTACGACATAGGTTCCGTTCGTGAAAATCATCCGGACGCAAAGGCAGTTTTCGGCCGATATTGTCCCAACATGGGCCCACGACTGACCATCTGTGCTTGTATAAACGTAGTTGTTATTCCCAACGGCGCAGAACTTTGTACCGTCATGAATGACAGTTTCAAATCCGGTTTCCGTAACGTTCGTGGTGAATTGTTCCCACGTCACGCCGTCAGTGGAACGCATTGCATAACCCGGATGAGAGTACTGGAATGCATAGAACTTTCCATTCGCATATAAGAGATTCGCGTAGGCGTAACTTCCTGTGTAATCTCCATATGGATTCGATTGCAGCCACGTTTCTCCATCGTCACTGTAAAGTGCGCTCCCATAGGATGAGACTTCCACGTATCGTCCATTCCCATAGCATACCTGCACACCGGTGCTTCCGTTTACAGCAGCAGGAACACTGCCGTTATCCCATGTCAGATTTCCTTTGTCTACCGATACGTAGGCGGTTGTATCGTCCACAAGGATTGCCATTTCTTCGCTTTCTGGAATCTGTGTTGACAATACTGTCGTGTCATCGAACTGTATGGAAATTGTTTTTGTGATCTCATTCGTAATAAGTGCACCTGCCGCTGATGACGGAACCACAGAGAACTTTCCGTTTCCGAAGCCCGCCGCGCCAAATGTAGCACTTGAATTAAGGTTCTCGCTCCATGAGAATCCATCTTCAGACGTCCGAATCTCATTGTCACCAACGAGCATGAATGTTCCGTTGCCATACGCGATGGCGTTCCAAACAGCGTTTGTAGGCAGCGTGAGCACGTTCCAAGTTCTCCCGTTATAGGAGTACAGTCCTGTGCTGCTTTCCTCATTGTCGTTGATTGCAATGAATACACCGTTCCCGTAGCACGCGCTTTTGACGGTTGTTCCCGGAATGCTCATTGCGCTCCAATTGACACCATCATACGAATATGCAATCTCATCTGCATTCGTTGCGATGTACACGCCGTTTCCGTATGTGACGGAGTAATATCCAACATTCGGCATGTTGATATCTTCCCACTCATCGGCTCCATCCTTATACCTTGCAATCCCACTATTCAGGTACGTCACAAAGAATGAATCGTTGGCAAACGATATGCGCCTACACCGCTTTCTGAACGTTTTCCAGTTTGTCCAGTCTACACCGTCAAAAGAACGAATCAGCGTTCCTTCCGTTGAGACGGCATAGAAAGCCGCTTCGGAGTATAAAGTTGGGGCTTTGAAACATACACTCCAACCTGTATTAGTGGAACTATCGATGTTGGAAGCAGCCGTCCATGTAATGCCATCCGCGGAATACGCCAGCCCCGCAGAGCATGCCATGACATATTTGCCAACTCCATAGCAAACAGACGGGGATTCGACGCTGGAAAATGGCAAATTATTCGCCGAAGTGAATGCGATGTCGTTCGATTCTGACTTGACAGTCATTTTAGAATAGCTCTTACCGTCTCCAATCACTTCTGCAAACGGCCCAATCGCATTTGTTTTTCCCTTCCACACAAAGTTGAATGGTGCTTCGAGTGACATCCTTACGCCATTTACAGATGCCCACCTCGCAGTAGTACCGCTTTGCAATCTGGCAATGCTGTTCGAAATATCGCAGTTCCCCTCAATTTCAGCCGGTATGTCCTTGGCCGTTGGGAGAGCAAGCTTTACGCCGTTACCTCTGATGCTTTGGCATGCAAGAAATTCTCCAGGAAGTTCGGATGTTTCATAGGAGACAAGAAATCCAACCCAGTTGCTTGCCGCCTCGACCCCGTTCTCTGTTTGAATGGTACACCGGATGTAGTACACATGCCCATCCGCGAATCCATCATACGAATACTGCAGCTGCGATGTCCCATAAATTTTACCGGTATCGTCAACGGTGTCTCCCTCGTTTTCGTTTTCGAGTTCCCATCGTACCCAGTTCAAAGCATCGTGCTGTGCTTGCGTGTAAGTCGCGTAAAACGTATAACTTTTCTGATTCATCGGGGTCGGGACAACATCAACTGCAATGGATGGCGTGGCTCGCGTGATGAATGCACTCGGCGATGTTTGATCGACGAACTCGCCAGTCCCCCACCATTGCTTGATCTTGATTTTATAGTTCTCACCGTTCACAATACCCGCCGTTGCAAGAGCAGACGCGGAGATCGTATAGCTGAAGAAGTGGACATTTCCAGCATAATCTGTTCCGTAAAACGGGCAGCCTTTGGACTGTATTCCGGTCGAGTATACCTGTGTAGAGTTGGTGTCGTTTTTGTAAATGGTAATGGAGAACATTTGAAGCGCGGAGTTCCCGTTTACCTGCCAACTCACAGTCAGGTTGTTGTTGGCATCCACAACGCCGTTTCCGAGCGCACCGGTCAGACTGGGGTATACATTTGTCGGCTGATAAAGCATATTTTTCCTCCGTTTCGTTTTAACTGAAGTTCCCAAGGCCAAATGCGAGATCTGCGAACCGTTTGACGCTCATATCACTCGCCTGTCGTTCGCCGATCGTCACATTTCCAAACTGATACAGGTTGCCATTGTGCTGCGTGCCGATGCTGTGGTTGTCGTAGGAAGCGTTGGAGACCGATTCAGCGCCGATTCCACGTTCAGACAGCATCCACCTAAGAGCATCCATATTCCGGTCGAAATTCGCGTCTCCAGCCGGTGACAGCAGCCGTTTCTTGAGCAGCGCCGTTACATCAGGCGGTGTGACTCCCTCGTCCTGCATGGTAGCCTTGATTCCGCCCATACCGTGCAGGATACCGCCCCTGTCGTATACCGTATAACCGATGCCGTACTTGTCGGTAATGGACGTCGTTCCGTCTGCATTCTTGACCCAGTACGAACCGTCACCGCCTCGCATCGTTGCGCCGGCAGGTTCGTTATTCAGGAAGTTCAGACCGTTGGAACTGGATATTTTGTAGTTATCGCCGTTTCCATCATTCCGGATTGCCCAAACGGTTCCGCTGTACTTTTGACCGCTGGGTGAGCTGCTGCCGGAATTGCCAGCGCTTCCGTCCGGATATACAGTGTAAGAAATGCCGTCCTTATCAACGATTGTGACTGTCCCGTCAGCGTTCTTCGTCCATGTGGAGCCGTCACCGCCGGTCATAGTGGAGCCTGCGGTTGCGTTGTTTACGAAATCAATGCCCTTGTCGCTGCCAATCTCATATTTGCTTCCGCTGGACGAAATTCCGTACAGTTTTTTCGCAGTCTCCTTCACCGCATCGGACAGTTCCGCGACATCGAAACCGAACTGCCGGAAAAGCTCTGCATTCTCAAGGATAATCTGTTTGAGTTCCGGTGTGGCGTTTTTCCAGATATCCTGAAGGATTTCTCCAATGCCGCGTGTTTTTTCCTTGAGGGACTTCAGGAAGTTGTTGTAGTTCTTTTCAAGCGCGTCATACTGGGCGTTTATAGCGTCCTTCTTCGCTTCGAGCTCGGCAAGGGCAGCCTCATAGGCCATATTCGCTTTGAAGTCTTCAAGGTTTTTCTTGGCATCGTCCAATGCTTCCTGCGCGCCATCGACTTTCTTCTGGTCGGCCACCCATTCCCACTGACCGGTGCGGGCATTATACTGCCGAACTGTACGTTCATTCTGTGCATTTGCAAGCTTGGCCTGCGCCTGTTGGACAGCAAGAATTTTTTCTTCGAGATCAAGCTGCTCATCACGCGTTTCCTTCTGCTGCTTGAGCGCATCGATCTGCGCGTCAATGGCATCGAGTTCGTTCTGCCGTTGATCTGAAAGGTCGGAAAGCTTATCCGACATAACACCTTGCAGCTCGTTCAGCAGATCATCCGTGTTCTTGAGTGTCCCGTTTATTTTCTCCTGCCACTCCCACCATTCGGCAGAAAGCGCGTTGATATCCGACTGGCTGCCGCCGATGGAACGCAGATACTGCGCCTGCGCATGGAGCGCCTGCTGGATCTGCCGCATTTTGTCCTTCTGCGTGTCTTCGCTGGCATTCTGCTTTTCCATCAAAGTCAGCTCGGATTTCAGAAGCTCGACCTTCTGCTTGTGTGATTCAAGGTTTGCATCGGTTGAGCTGCCGCCACCACCGGAAGAAGTCTTTGTTTCCGGGATTTTCGAGGCGAGAGAATTCCAATAGTCAATCAGTGCTTGATCGTTGTTTTTTGCTTTTTCCGCCTGACTCTTGACGTATCGCTGCGCTTCTGCCGCAGACATACCGTATTTTTTCTGGGCTTCCTCTGCGGTCATTCCCGCGTCTCGGCCGATATTGTTCAGGCTAATGCCGGCAATCGCAGATTGCGTAATCCCAGCTTGCAATGCAAGGGTTTGAAGGGCGGCGATTTTGTCTGAAACAGACAGCGCAGTGTTGTTGAAGATAATCATCTGTGCAACAACACCATCTATAGCATCGTTTGTTACGCCAGACTGCTTCGCTGCATTTTTCAGACCGGTGACGAAACTCCCCATTGCTCCACTGGACTTCTTTGTGACACCGATGAGGTCATTCGTCGCGTCAACATCGTCTAAAATTGCTTCTACGAGGTCACGCAGTTTTTTCTCTGATACATCGAGTTTGCCGTTTTCGTCTGTCAGCGCATTTACATATTGATCGCTCATGGAAATCAGCGACTTCATTGTAGATGCAGAGACTCGGCCATTTTGCTGATACTCGGCGAGAGCCTGAGACGCAGTCGTCAGGTCGCTTTCCTGCTGTTTCAGCGTTTTTGCGTACTCTTGGAGCGTTTCTACGGCTGTTTTTTCGCTTTCCGATGCACTGTCTAGCGCGTCTTCGTAATCATTGACAGCTTCTTCGGATTTCAGGTAACTGTCAAGCGTTCCGTCTAGTGCGGCCTTGTGCGCACCTTCCAAATAAGTTTGATCTTCAACAGCTTTGTTGTATTCTTCAACGGCTTGCTTATATGCTGAAATTACTCTTTCGGCTTCCTTGTACGCGATAGATGATGTATCACCCTCGTCAATCATCTTATTTCGCTCATCAATCCAGCCTTGGTAGTCAGCAAGAATAGAGGATGGGTCTTTTAAGTTCGCAGCATCTGCAAACATTGAACCCCATGCTTTTTCGGCTGCAGTTCTAAGACCTTTTTCGGCTGCAGCTGTTGCGGATTTCGCATCATACAATGCGCTCTCAATCTTTGCCGCCGTAGCTTCTTTATATGCCCCGCTTAACCCTCCAAGTTCCTTCTTGAGATCATATACGCTACTCTTTTCAATTCCGAGTTTGTCAATCAGTCTGTCAGAGGCATCGATGAACTCGGTCTTTGAACCCGTGCCATCTTCAACCGCTTTTCGTAGGTCTTCATAATTTTGGTACAGGGATACAATTTCCTTAGCTTCCGTACTAGAGGCTTCTCCTGCGTCGATAGCTGCCTGTCTTGTGGCTTCCTGCTCATTCTTAATCTTGTTATACGCAATTACAAGTCCAGATATCGCCACTACAACCGCACCGACAAGAAGCTGTGTGCTTGTAAGCGATACATTCAAGGCTTTCATTCCCGCGTCAAATCCGGCCGCTCCGCCCTTCGCGCTGCTGAACAGCATAGGAAGCGCCCCAATAACACTCCCAAGCGTTTTAAAGCTACCTACAATGCTGTTCCATTTGAATGCGACAAGGACTCCACCGAAAATAGTGACAGCCGTTCCAAGATTCCCGAAACCGTCAATCAGCCAAGTGAGTGTATCAAGGAAGCCCTTCGCCCAGTTGGAATCAACCGTATCGGCGATGAACTTCGTCCATGTGTTATTGAGGATTTTTGCCTTGGCATCCCAGCTCGTCAGCATAATGTCGACTTCCTTGTCGGCACTGCCAGCGGAGTTCGCTACCTTGTCCAGCATTGCGGCGTACATATCATAGTTCTTGATGAGCGCGTCGAGCTGGTTTGTACGGAGTTTGCCACCAAGATCGGACTCAATCTGGGCGAGTTCGGCCTGCGTCAGAACGCCCTCTTTGTATGCCTTTGCAAGCCCCGCAACAGCTTCCATCGGGTTTACAATGCGGCCTGTTGCCTGCGCCGCTTTCATGGCATCTTCCGAGTACGTCCAAAGGACTTGATTCAAACTCTCAATTTCCTCTTTTGTCCATGTAATGCCGTCTTCTAACTCAGTTTCGGTATCGCCTATGATATTCAGGATAAGCGCACGCGCCGCCGTCGCAGCTTTTGTGCCGCTCTCCTGCGTGACAGCGGTAATGGTTCCGAGCATTGCAATTAGTTGGTCAATGGACATATTCGCCATCGATGCAACGTTCGCAACAATTGGGAAGCCTTCTGCCATCTTCTGAATAGAAGTGGCGTAATTGTTTTCGATCTCATTGGCCTTGTCGAGAACGGTATTGAGGGCAGTAACATTGCCTTCAAATTTGAAAGCAGCATCAGCGGAAAGGATGAATTGGTTCGCAATACTGGAAGTTACATCGCCAACAAGCTGCGTCTTCGTCGCAAGCTCAGCCATGTCTTCCGACATATCCTTATAGCCGGCTTTGGCAAACGTTCCGACGGATTCCAGATAGTCTGTGACCGCAACGCCGTATTTGGATGCAGCTTCATAGGCCGTGTCGCCCAGCTTCTCCATTTCGGCGGCAGTGTTGCCAGTAACCTTCTGGATAGCCGTCATTTCGGTATCGACCTGCTTCATCGTGTCGATAGCTTCCGTGAACGACCGCTTCACCTTTGCAACAGCCGCATTAACGACCTGCCAGACAGTGATTTTACCGACAATGTGGCTGAATGTATCGCCAAGCACGTTGGTAGAGTTCGTGAGTTTGTCCGTTTCGTTGCGGGTCTGCGCGTAGTTTGCACGAAGGTTTTTCAGCGAACCAGAAGCGTCCTTTACGCCAGCGACAAATTCCTGATCGCTGATAGCACCGCTTTTCCAGCTGCTATACAGATTTTCGAGTGCGGCGCTTGCCTGCTTTGCATCATTCTCAATTGCATCAAAAGTGCCCGCCGGGTATTTTTCCCCCGCGGATTTCATCTGCAAACCGAGGTCGGCGAATCCCTTACGGAGCGTATCGACCTTGGAAGCCGCGTTCTCCGTCTCTTTTGCCTGCTTTTGGGCCTCCTTCTCGGCCTTCTCAGCGGCTTTCTGCGCCGCTTTTGCCATCGCATCGTAGTTCGTGGTGGCCTTGGTCTGAACCGTCGTGTACTGCTGTGTCTCTTCGTCCAGTGTGCGAATAATTTCAGTTGTACGGCCTAGCCCCTCGTTTACAGTCTCGATTGTTCTGGTCGGTGCTCCATCCGCTGCGCCAGCCCAAACTTTCGTGAATTTTCCACTCAAGCCATCGACGTTCTGTGTAATAGACTGTACAGCGCTATTGAAGCGGTTGATCGCGTCAAGCCCGGAGGAATCGACGGTGATTTTCAGTTTTTGGTCTTTCAGGCCGTTGACATCCTTAATCAGCGAATCGAGCTGTGTGCGGATAACCTCTACCTGAAGTTGTACTTTTTCAAAATCTGCCATCAAAGTTTCCTCCTATTACTCAGGGTCAAATCCATCTTTTTTGAGCTGGTATCTGAGCGCATCGGAAAACATGCCTTCGCGGACGACCATGCTCTGCGCTTCCTCGTGGAATGGACGCGCCTGTTTTGTTTTATAAATTTCAGACTTTTTCCATTGGTAGCCGCGGCCGCTTTCTACGACCGGTGCGATCAGCCTGCCGGTATCATCGTCCCGGCTCTTGTCCTGAACCTCCAACGTCATAGTCGATGGGTCGTATTTCGACTCCATAACGCTCCAATCTTGGAGACCGCCCGGTTTTCCAACTTCGTCACGACGCACATACGGCATGTAGTCGCCTCGCTCATAAGCGTCATAGACTTCCGTCTGCACAGCCTCGACGATTGCGGCCTTTACGCTATCCGTTACAGGCCCTTCCATCGCCTTGCGGATGGACTCATCGAGTGCCGCGTTGAACTTGTTCACAAAATTTTCAATCGACATATCTGCCTCCTGAATGTGAAAAATGCGCCAATCCGCCATGTTCTAAATGATGGACTCGCGCATTTCCCGGAGAGGATTTCTCCCCTCCGGGACGCAGTTTGTTTAGGTCGAAGTAACTTCAACTTCGCAGGTGTCCTTGAATGTGGTTTCGCCTGCCGCATAGCCGACTTCAATGGTGAAATCGCCAGCGGTCGTGCCTGCGGTAATCAGGCCGGTCTTCTCGCCGACAGTCGTACCGGACGGAGCGCCAGTCGCGGTATAGGTGAACGTCGCAGCATCACCCTTGACGAGCTCGCCGTTCTTCATGGCAATGCGCGGCTGCATCTGATAGGTGCTGGACGCCTTGAGGGAAATTCCGCCGATGCTGGCAACAACGCCCTCGATTTCTTCCTCGCCAGATCCGCACGGCTGGTAGATGTAGTACGCAAGGTCGCTTCCTGCGCCGGTGCATTCGTCGCAGCCGTCAGTGATGACATCCGGGTCATACGCGATTGCCTGACCGGACAGGGACGTGGTATCGTTGCTGGTTTGGTCGCCGGTAACGCCGCCGTTCGCACCAAACTTCAGAGACGGAATGATGATGTACAGCGTGCCGACGCGAGTGCCCTCGTTCTGTGCGGAGCCGGAAGCAGTGGAGAAGACCGCAACGGTCGCGATGAAATGAACGACCTTCGGGTCCATTGCCGTGGTGATGGTCGCGATCTGTGCAGTGGCCTTGTTGACGAAGTAGAAGACCTTGTAGGTCTTGCCGGACGTCGCGGTAAATCCAGTGACTGCGCCGGTAGTCGGGTTCAGGTCGTAAGAAACGCCGCCGGTTGCAATCGGAGAAGCAGCATTGACCTCTTGTACATAGCAGAAGATCTTGGAGAAGCCCTTCTGTGCGACAGGCGTACCCTCGGTGATGTCGATGGAAAGCGCCGTTCCGTTCGCAGTAACAGTCTGGCAAACCATAACTGGCGCGTTGTGGCGGAGCATTGCGCCCATCTGCGCGGCCTTCGCCCACAGGTTGAAGTCGGCTGCCGTGAACTCGACGTTGACAGAAGCGTCGGACG
>ERZ1034763.611-NODE-611-length-15101-cov-8.584275_pt1 | contig 15101 bp, 9 predicted proteins | sample MGYA00520701_ERZ1034763 | MGnify/ENA primary metagenome ERZ1034763 (study PRJEB33766, sample SAMN09781707) | gut metagenome | biome: gut microbiome | host: Homo sapiens | place: Madagascar | study: EMG produced TPA metagenomics assembly of the PRJNA485056 data set...
ACGAAATCGTAATTCCACCAACAACATCATCAACAACAGAAACAAGCACAAGTGCAACAACAGCAACAACTGCAACAACTGCTACAACAGCAACAACTGCTACAACAGCAACAACAGCAACAACTGCTACAACAGCAACAACTGCTACAACAGCAACAACTGCTACAACAGCAACAACTGCAACAACTGCAACAACTGCTACAACTGCTACAACAGCAACAACTGCTACAACAGCAACAACTGCAACTACTTCTCCGGTTCCAACTTCTGAAACAACTCCAACAACAATCCCGGGTCAGGTTATCGAAATTAATAAGATGACTATTGATAAGGCAACTGTTACAGTTAATGAAGGTCAGAAGTTCAATATCGTTGCAAGTATCTGGCCTGGTTATACAACTGAAAAGACAGTTACATGGTCAGTAAATAACTCAAGAATTGGTGTTGTTTCTCAGACAACTAAGACAGTAAACGGACTATATGACAATGAAGGTAAGCTATACTGTACAGAAACTGCTACATTTACTGCTAAGGCTAGTGGTCAGACAATCATCAAGGCTGTTTCAAACACAGGTATGGTTGTTAAGTGCGTAGTTAATGTTAAGAAGGTTGCTACTTCAATCTCTGTTAACAAGAAGAGCGTTACACTAAATGCCGGTAAGAAAACAACTGTTAAGGCTACTGTAGGTCCTACAAGCATCCCATCACAGTATAAGGGTGTAAAATGGACAACATCTAACAAGAAGATTGCTACAGTTAACTCTAAGGGCGTTATCAAGGCTGTTGCAAAGGGTGTATGTTATGTAACTGCTACAAGCAAGGATAACACAAGACTAAGCAAGAGAATTAAGGTAACAGTTAAGCAACCTGTAACAAGTGTTAAGTTCAACAAGTCATTTGTTAAACTAACAAAGAAGGGTAATTCAGCTACTCTAAAGGCTACTGCTTATCCATCAAATGCTAATGTTAAGAAGCTAACAATTAAGTCTGAAAATACTAAGGTTGTTAAGGTTTCTAAGTCAAGCATCAATTCCGGTGCAACATTCAAGGTAACTGCAGTTAAGAGGGGCACAGCTTATGTTCGTGCAACTGCAACTGACGGTTCTAAGAAGTACGCTAGAATTAGAATTACTGTTAAGAAATAATAGTTTTCTAAATACTACAGCCCCCTATTTTTAGGGGGTTGTTTTTTATGCTTATATGTGGAAAACTTTTTGAGTCGTAATGATGGAAATTTTGAGTTGATAAAAATAATAATTTGTGTAGTTAATTAAGAGATTTACAAAAATACTTTGCTGATATATAATATATTTAGAAACTAAAGGAGCAAAATTATGGCTTTCAATGCAATTATTATTGATGATAAAATTAAAGAACTTTTGGCTAAAATAGATAGTGGTGATGATAAAGCAAAAGCCACTTTAGGTGATTATTATAACACTTTAGGTGTACAGTACTTTTCATCAAATGAAGAAGATAATGTGGAAAAATCTATTTATTGTTTTGAAGAAAGCAGTAAGCTAAATGATGAAAATGGTAAGAGTAACCTTGCTACTCTATATAATCAACTTGGTGTAAATTACTATAATGGCAAGGATAATTACAGTATAGATTATAATAAGGCTGAGAATTATTTTAAGAAATCACTTGAACTGGGCAATGAAAATGCTAAGAAAAACTTAGGTGTGTTATATAATCAGTACGGTAAGCAATATGGAACGGGTAATCACGCAAATATTAACCACGAAATGGCCGAAAAATTCTTTGAAATGGCAGTTGAAATGGATAACGAAGAGGCAAAATATAACCTTGTAAAGGACTATACTAATTGTTATTTTAACTTTAAATATGGTGTTAATGGTTACTTAAAGGATATTGAAAAGGCAAATCAAATGATAACTAAGGCGAAAAATACCGACATAAAAATGGTTAATAAAATCGCTGATGAATACTATAATAAGGCAAAGAATCTTGTTGCCGGTGGTATAAATTACGATAACTACAGAAAGATAAATGGATACCTTAAAAGGGCTTCTAAATTAGGTATGACAGGTATTAACAGTGACTTAATATCTTTCTATAAGTACGTCAGTAATTGCTACAGTAAGGGAAAAAAAGGCTTTACAAAGAACAAGGTTAAAGCCAACTTCTATATGGGAAAAGCCGGTGAACTTGGTGATGCCGATGCTATTAAAAAGTATAAGCCTGGAAAGTAATTTTTATATATAAGGCAAAATCTTGAAATGCTATTATTAAACTTATAAAGTATAACAATAAAAATTAAAAGAAATAGAAAAATGCGACTACCAATGATAGTCGCATTTTTCTTGTTATATTTTAGGATGTTTAGGAAAAATCTTATTTAAAGTATTTAACACCTGATTCAAAGATTTGCATATCCTTTTCAAATGGAACATTTGCGTAAAGGTTAGCACCTTTTCTTTCACAGTGACCCATCTTACCTAAAACTCTACCGTCAGGAGAAGTGATACCTTCAATAGCACAAACAGAACCGTTTAGGTTAAACTGAATGTCCTGACTTGGGTTACCATTTAGGTCAACATACTGAGTAGCTACCTGACCGTTTTCAATTAACTTCTTAACTGTTTCGTCAGTAGCAACAAATCTACCTTCACCGTGAGATACAGGAACTGCAAATACATCACCGGCATTAACACTTGAGAACCAAGGTGACTTTGTACTTGTAACTCTTGTGTATGCCATATGGCTGATATGTCTGCCGATAGTGTTAAATGTTAGAGTTGGGTCATTTTCCTTGATTTCAACGATTTCACCGTTAGGTACAAGACCTAGCTTAATAAGTGCTTGGAAACCGTTACAGATACCAAGTGCAAGACCATCTCTGTTCTTTAGTAAGTCGTTAACTGCTTCGCTGATAACAGGGTTTCTAAATGTTGTAGCGATGAATTTACCTGAACCGTCAGGTTCGTCACCACCTGAGAAACCACCTGGGAACATTAGAATTTGGCTAGACTTAATAGCCTTTTCCATTGCCTCAATAGTTTCTTCAATGTCAGATGGCTTTAGGTTCTTAACAATAAGAACTTCAACATCTGCACCGGCCTTTTCAAAGGCTCTCTTTGTATCAATTTCACAGTTTGTACCTGGAAAACATGGGATAAATACCTTTGGCTTAGCAACCTTAATTGCAGGGCTGTGGGTATTTCTTTCTGTATATAGAGGAGCATCAACAGTGATTTCAGGAACTTCTGCCTTAGTTGGGAATACCTTTTCTAGAGGTGATGTCCAAGCCTCAATTAGGTCCTTAAGTTCTAGGCTTTCACCGTTAACAGTGATTTTACTGCTTTCGTTAGTTGTACCAAGTGTGTAGTGAAGAACATCTTCGGAAAGTGTTGCACCATCCTTAAGTTCAAGGATTAGTGAACCTGCCTTTGGAGCAAATAGTTCTTCCATTGTGTATGTATAGTCAGGCTTAAATTCAAAACCAAGCATATTACCGAAACAAGCCTTTGCTACAGAACCGGCACAACCACCTTCTTTAACAACTGATGCAGATAGTACCTGACCATTGTCAAATAAAGCATAAACTGCCTTGTACATTTCAACCAGCTTGTCCCAGTCCGGCATTAGAGTTTCTTTGTTCTCTGGAACAGGAACATAAATAACATTTGAACCACTCTTCTTAAATTCAGAAGAAATTGTCTTACTTGCCTTAGTCATTGCTACTGCAAATGAAACAAGTGTTGGTGGAACATCTAAATCTTCAAATGAACCTGACATTGAGTCTTTACCACCGATTGATGGAAGACCTAGCTTAATCTGAGCTTCCATAGCACCAAGTAGTGCTGCAGCAGGTTTACCCCAACGTTCTGGTTTATCGTGTAGTCTTTCAAAATATTCTTGGAATGTTAGTCTTGCTTTTAGTGGGTTAGCACCGATAGCAAGTAGCTTTGATGTGCTTTCTACAACTGCATAAGCTGAACCATGGAATGGACTCCATCTTGATGTACCCGGAATGTAACCGAATGACATTGCAGATGCATCATCTGTTTCACCCTTTAGTACAGGAATCTTAGCTGCCATTGCTTCCTGTGGTGTTAACTGTGTCTTACCACCAAATGGCATAATAACTGTTGCTGAACCGATTGATGCGTCAAATCTTTCAGCAAGACCAATCTGTGAACAAACTTCAAGTCTTGATAGGTTGTCCTTAAATGCATCCTTAACACTCTTACCTTCAAGTGCCTTTGGAACATTGTTTCTGTAGCAATCATCAGCATCAGGAACTGTGATAAATGCATCAGCCTCTTGAGTCACACCGTTAGTGTTTAGGAATTCTCTGCTAACATCAACAATTGTGTCACCTCTCCAGTTCATAACCAGTCTAGGTTCTTCTGTAACAACTGCAACTGCTGTAGCTTCTAGATTTTCCTTTAGTGACTCTGCAATAAATTTATCTACATCTTTCTTGTCCAGAACAACTGCCATTCTTTCTTGAGATTCTGAGATAGCAAGTTCTGTACCGTCAAGACCTTCATATTTCTTTGTAACCTTGTCTAGGTCAATAGTTAGACCGTCAGCAAGTTCGCCAATAGCAACACATACACCACCGGCACCAAAGTCGTTACATCTTTTAATCATCTTAGAAACAACAGGGTTTCTAAATAGTCTTTGGATTTTTCTTTCTGTTGGAGCGTTACCCTTTTGAACTTCTGCACCACAAGTCTCGATAGATTCTTCTGTGTGTGCCTTTGATGAACCGGTTGCACCACCACAACCGTCTCTACCTGTTCTACCACCTAGAAGAACAATAACATCATCAGGAGTAGGAACTTCTCTTACAACATTTTCCTTTGGAGATGCACCAACAACTGCACCGATTTCCATTCTCTTTGCAACATAACCTTGGTCATAAAGTTCTGTTACCTGACCTGTTGCAAGACCAATTTGGTTACCGTATGATGAGTAACCCTGAGCAGCACCTGTTGTAATCTTTCTTGATGGTAGTTTACCATGCATTGTATCCTTGAAAGGAATTGTTGGGTCACCTGAACCGGTAACACGCATTGCTTGATATACATAAGAACGACCACTTAGTGGGTCACGAATAGCACCACCAAGACAAGTAGCAGCACCACCGAATGGTTCAATTTCTGTTGGATGGTTGTGAGTTTCGTTCTTAAACTGTAGTAGCCAGTTTTCTGTTACACCGTCAATAGTAACAGGAACATTAATAGAACAAGCATTGATTTCTTCACTTTCGTCAAGATCAGGGATTTGACCACGCTTTTTAAGTAGCTTCATACCCATAAGTGCCATATCCATTAGGCTAACATTTCTATTTGTGTCCTTACCGTAAACTTCATCTCTTGCATCATAGTATGCCTGTAGGGCATCTTCGATAGCCTTTGAAAGAGCCTTTTTCTCAATTTCAACCTTGTCAAGTCTTGTTAAGAAAGTAGTGTGACGACAGTGGTCAGACCAGTATGTGTCAATAACTCTTAGTTCAGTAACAGAAGGATCTCTCTTTTCAGTATCACGGAAGTAATCTCTACACCACTTTAGGTCAGCAAGTGTCATTGCAAAGCCCATTGAGTTGTAGTAGCTTTCCATTTCTTCATCGTTCCACTTAATGAAGTCAGTAATTCTAGCAACATTTTCAGGAACTTCAACCGGAATATCAAGTGACTCCGGCTTTTCAAGAGAAGCAACTCTACTTTCAACAGGGTTAATCATATATGACTTGATTTTTTCAAATTCTTCGTCAGTAATATCCCCTTCAAGTGAAACAACCTTTGCATAGATAACCTGTGGTCTTTCTCCTGCAGTTAGTAGCTGTACACACTGAGATGCTGAGTCTGCTCTCTGATCATATTGACCCGGTAGATACTCCATAGCAAAGACTTTCCAATTCTTATCAACCGGATATTCTTCATCATAAACAATATCCTGATTTGGCTCAGAAAAAACAGTAACCTTTGCATTAGCAAATTCTTCATCTGTAAGACCTGCAACATCATAACGATTAGCAAATCTTAGGTTTGTTAAAGAACGAACACCAAGGTTGTGACGCAAATCCCAAAGAATCTGCTTAGCTTCAACATTGAATCCGTCTTTCTTTTCTACGAATATTCTTTTTACTTGTGACATCCCATTGACCTCCATCTGGATAATAATCAATATACATTTAATATTTTACCATAGAATCACATTTTTAATTTTCAACTAGGGAATTATAAAAAATATATTGTTGTTTTTTACAGTAAATTTTTTGTGAATATTTATAGTATATAAATTGTATAGGAATTTTTATGGAAAAATAAAAAATCCCTGCATTAGCAGGGAAAGTTATCTGTTCTTTTCAATTTCTTTTACAAGCTGAGTTACAAGGGTAATTTGTTTGTCTGTTAGGTTCTCTACATTAATAACTTTTCTAGGTTCAACACCAAGCAAATAATCGGTAGATACACCAAAAAGTTTAGCAAGTTTAATCAGTACATCATAGGAAGGAGTTCTGTTGCCTAGTTCATAGCTGGATATAACGGCTTTGCTGGTCCAAATTCTGTCGGCAATTTGTTGTTGAGTAAGACCTTTTTCTTTTCGTAAATCTTTTAATCTTTTACCTAAATCCATCATTTATATAACAACTCCTTGCCTATACTTTATTAACAAATTGTATTCTATCGGTAATATTTTTATATACAATATGTTGACTTTTTGTATTCTATGTGATATATTAAAGTAAACACTTAGTTGTTTACACAAATTTATCAAAAAGGGGTAATAAAGGTGAAAAATTCAGTAGTTAAAAGATTAAGTTGTGTCCTATTAGTTTTAGTATGTGCAGTTACTTGTTTATCATTGCCAAGCATCAGTGCATCAGCAGTATCTAAACCTTCAAGAACAAGTATTACTTCACTAAAAAGACTATCAAAAAGTGCAGTAAGACTTAATTGGAAAAAGTCAAGCAGAGCAAAAGCCTATGAAGTATTTATGAAAACAAATAACGGTGGCTTTAAGAGAATTAAGACTACCTCATCAAGAGCATTAACAAAAAGTGGTCTAAAAATCGGTAGTAGCTATTGCTTTAGAGTTAGAGCCTATACCACTTATAAGGGTAGAAAATATTATAGCTCATATTCATCAGTAAAGAAAATCAAAATGAATTCTTATGTTTATCTTGTGGATGTTATTAAGCCTTATGCAAAATATGCTAATTGGGCATATGTAGAATATAATGGTGCAGAAGCATTGAAAATGGGTGGTAAAAATTATTACAAGAGTGTAGAAATGACTACAAATTATGGTGAAGATAGTTATGCAATATTTAATTTAGGTGGAAAATACTCTAAAATTACATTTACAATGGGTTCAACAGAAAATGCTGATGGTGATAGAACTGTTTTATTTAATGGCGATGATGAGCAGATAAAGAGAATTAGTTATAAAGAACATTCTCTTCCTAAAAACTATTCTATTAATTTAAAAAATGTATATAAATTTGAGATTCGTTACGTGAGAGAATATTGGACTTCACCGACCGGCTTCGGCAATGTAAAGCTATATTACTAATTGATTATACAACATTGTTCACATCACTAAAATATTTTTTCAGTGCTATGTATAAAACTTAACATGAAAGCAAAAAAGCAGTAGTCTTATGGCTACTGTTTTTTGTATTTACACATATTTTATGGGCATCGAAAAAATCTTTCATAAAACCATTTGCACAAATTATTTTCTTTATTTATTAGAATTATAGTGGTAGTTTTTCCTTGCGAATATGGTTAAACTGTGGTACTATAAATAAGTATAATTATAAGTATATGATTTGTTATTAGAAAGGATGTTGACTATGTGTGGTATTTGTGGTTTTACAGGCCAGATTGTTGACAGAAATGAAACAATTAAAAATATGACAGATGTTATCACTCATCGTGGACCTGATTCAGATGGTCTTTTCCAGGATGATTATATTTCAATGGGCTTCCGTAGATTGTCTATTATTGACCTAGACGGTGGTACTCAGCCTATTTATAATGAGGACAAGTCCCTTGTTATCACTTTCAACGGTGAAATTTATAACTACAAGATTTTGCGTGAACAATTAATCAAGGCAGGTCATAAGTTCTATACCGATACAGACTCAGAAGTTCTTATTCATGGCTTTGAAGAATGGGGCGAAGAAATGCTACCAAAACTTCGTGGTATGTTTGGTTTCGCTATTTATAACAAGAATGACGGTTCTCTGTTCATTGCAAGAGATTTCTTTGGCATTAAGCCAATGCACTATACAATGATTGACGGTAACTTAGTTTATGGTTCAGAAATTAAGTCAATCCTACAACATCCTGACTTTAAGAAAGAGTTTAACGAAAAGGCTCTTGACTCTTACCTATCATTCCAGTATGTTGTACCTCCTGAAACATTCTTCAAGAATGTTTATTGCCTACTACCGGGTCACTATATGTGGTTTAAGGACGGCAAGATTACAACAACAAGATATTTTGAACCAACATTTGAACCTGATGAAACTTTAACAGAAGAAAAAGCAGTTGACGAAATTGCCGATGTATTTGAAGATTCTATCAAGGCTCATAAGATTGCCGATGTTGAGGTTGGTTGTTTCCTATCAAGTGGTGTTGACTCATCATATGTTTCAACTTATTTTGCTGACCAAAAGACATTTACAGTTGGCTTTGACTTTGGCGAAAAGTATAACGAAATTTCTTGGGCTCAAGAACTTTCAAAAGAAATCGGTGTTGAACACCATACAAAGATTATCGGCAGTGAAGAATTTTGGAGTACAGTTCCAAAGGTTCAGTATTATATGGACCAGCCTTTAGCTGATCCAAGTTGTATTGCACTTTACTTTGTATCTAACCTTGCAAGTCAGTATGTAAAGGTTGTACTTTCAGGTGAAGGTGCCGATGAACTGTTTGGTGGTTATACTTGCTACAATGTTCCTCGTTCACTAAAGCCATATAGCGTTGTGCCATTCCCTATTCGTAGAGCAATCGGTAAATTAGCAGAAAAATTTCCTAAGGTTAAGGGTAGAGCATATTTGATGCGTGGTGGTAAGCGTCTTGAAGAAAGATTTATCGGTAATGCATTTATGTATGACAAAAAGCAAAAACAGGCTTTACTTAAAAAGCCTGAAATTGCAACAGACCCACAAAACCTATGTAAGCCTTATTATGACAGAGTTAAGGATTATGACGATATTACAAAGATGCAGTACCTTGATATTAACCTTTGGATGACAGGTGATATTCTTCTAAAGGCTGACAGAATGTCAATGGCAAATTCACTTGAACTTAGAGTTCCTTTCCTAGATAAGGAAGTATTTAATGTTGCAAGAACAATTCCTACTCATCTTCGTGTAAATGGTGAAAACACTAAGTACGCAATGCGTAAAGCTGCTCGTAGAAGAATGCCTGAAAAATCTGCTCAAAAGAGAAAGCTGGGCTTCCCTGTACCTACAAGAGTATGGCTAAAGGATGAAAAGTACTATAATGTTGTAAAGACTATGTTTAAGTCAGCTACAGCAGAAAAGTTCTTTAACACAGATATTCTTGTTAGTTGGCTAGACGGTCACTTCCAAGGTAAGGCTGACAACTCAAGAAAAGTTTGGACAGTTTATGTGTTCCTAGTATGGTACAATATTTACTTTGGTGATGATGACAAAATCAACACACCTAACCTAGACTAAATAATAACTGCTAGGCAAAGAGCTTTTTGAAGAATTTTGTATTCTTCTTCAAGGTCTGAAAGTGGCAGAGGGTTCTCCCCTTTACCTATTTCAAAAGTAAATCCCGGTTTGTTAAATCGGTGAATAAACCAATCTTTAAACCCACCACCATCTGCTATTGATGGTGGTGTGGATAATTTATAATTACAGGTTCTTGCCAGTAGTCTTGCCATAGTTTTGGAGTCTTTTGGTGTTTCATCACCAAATGTATAGTAGATTTCTCTACCTTGACTATGAAAAGCATAGCACCTACTGAAATTCTGTTTTATACAGTAGTTCATAAGTGAGATTGTTTCCGGTTCTGATGATGGAGTTTTGCCACCATACCTTGTGTTGTGTGGTGCAGAGATTCCTAAGGCAATTTCTCTCTTGTGTATTTCTTCCCAATTTGCCGGAAAATTGTGGTTAATGTCAACACCTCTTGCATTTGATTGCCATATGCAAGAATGTGGACAAATATAATTAATAAGTGAAGAATATTTATTTGCTGAGGATGAACCAAGTAGATTAATGTCAGTGCCGTCAGGATTGACACAAGGTATTATGGTTACACCTCTCCTATGTAAATATCTTTTCATTTTAATACCGGCAACTTCACTTCCGTCTCTGTATGAAGAACCAAGTTGCCACAAAAATTTATACAGTAAATTAATGGTCAGGTATTCACTTCCGTGTACTCCCCCAACCATAATTATTTTTTTGTTTTTGTTACCTATGGTGAATGCCTCAATGTTTCTGTTAACAAGGCTTTTCCCTATGGTTTCTTTTTTTATAAAGGGAAATTCCTTTATTAATCGGTTTTCAAATTCTTCACGACTTTTTGTGTGGGGATAAAAATTAAACATATCACACCTCGGAGATTTTATTATGAAATTAGAAGAAAAAACTATATCATCAAAGCAAGTGTTTGATGGTTGTTTATTAAAAATATATAAGGATGAAGTTCTTTTGCCTGATGGCAATACTGCTACAAGAGAATACAACAAGCACCATGGTGCAGTTTGTGTTGTACCACTAACCAAAGAAAATGAAGTGCTTATGGTTAAGCAGTATCGTTATCCATTACGCCAAGTAATGTTAGAAATTCCGGCAGGTAAGCTGGAAAAAGGCGAAACACCTTTGGAAAACTGCAAAAGAGAGTTAAAAGAAGAAACAGGTGCTGATGGCTATAGTTATATGACACTTGGTAGCTATGTTGGACTATGTGCTTATTCTGATGAGATTGTTCATATGTATATGTGCAGAGTTGCTGGTTGTGGTGAACAACACCTTGATGATGACGAATTTCTAAATGTGGAAAAAATTCCATTTGATAAAGTTGTGGAAATGGTGCTGAATAACCAAATCATTGACGGCAAAACTCAGGTGGCAATTCTAAAGGCAAAGTACCTACTTGACAGTGGCAAAATTTAATTTATATTAAAGTATATTTGAGAGTTACTATATATATGAAAGAACAAATTAACGAAAATAATTATTCTGCAGTAGCACTTGGATTTTTTGACGGAATACATCAAGGTCATAGGGCAGTTATCGGAAAAATGATTGAAGTGGCTAATGAAAAGTCACTGACTCCTATTGTTTATACTTTTCAGAAAAACCCGGCATTGCTATTTGGCAGAAGTGTTGAAATTATCACTCCTAATGAAGAAAGACAGATTATTCTTAAAAATATGGGTGTAAGTAAAGTTATTGAGGATGATTTCTTAACAGTAAAGGATTATTCACCAAGAGAATTTGTGAAAAAAATTCTTGTTGAAAAATTAAATGCAAAAGAAGTGTTTTGTGGCTTTAACTATCATTTTGGAAAAGGTGGAGTTGCTGACCACAATACGCTAAAAGAAATATGCAAAGAATTTTCTATTAATGTTACGGTAACAGACCAAGTTGTTGTTGATGGTGATACTGTCAGCAGTACAAGAATAAGAAAACTTATTAAGAATGGTGAAATGGAAGAAGTAAATAAACTTCTTGGTCATAGATTCGGCTATACATCTGTAATTGAACAAGGTAATCACATTGGTAGGCTTATGGATACACCTACTATTAATCAGAAGTTACCGGATAATATTGCTATTCCTAAGTTTGGTGTTTACACAAGTTTAGTTACTATTAAAGGTAAACAATATGTCGGTGTAACCAATGTTGGGGTTAAACCTACTGTTGGTAACTACAAGCCACTTTCAGAAACATGGTTGCCGGAATATAACGGCCCGGACCTTTATGGTGAAGTGATTGATACAAGATTACTTTGTTTTCAGCGACCTGAGAAGAAGTTTGACTCTTTAGCTGAATTGGAGAAAACTATAAAAAATGACGGCCAAAATGCGTTAATCAACATCAAAAAGTATATTTGTTGATTTTTATAAAATTGTTGATAAATTATACTTTTACAACTGAAAATTAAGCAAATTAAAATCTTTCCTAGTGCATTTAGGAAAGATTTTTCTTATTTTATATATTTTTTTAACAAATTGAGAATATACTGAAACACAATGAATGGTGGGAGTTATGATATATTTTGGAAATTTTATAAAGCTAATTTAACAAATGGACTTTAAATTTTAACAAATTGTTAATACAATATATCCAAAACATAAAGATTTGGTTACAAACATTATACAAATTAAGGTTTTTATCTATTTTCAACAAAGATAAAGTGTTAAATTCGTTACTTTGCTAATTGAAAAGTACTTGAAAAAAAGACTATAATAAATATGCAATTAAATGCGATACTTTAAAAGGAGGTTTTTCAGAAATGAAAACAAAAAGAATTGTTAGCATTATTCTTTCAGTGCTAATGGCTTGCTCAGTATTTGCAGGCCTATCAGTAGCTGCTGAAGATACTGCTACACACACTTACACAGTTGTAGGTGACGCTAAGTTCTTAGGTGCTAAATGGACTCCTGATACTCCAGCTGACGATATGGCACTTCAGGCAGACGGTACTTACAAGAAGACATACACAGGTGTTGCTAAGACTGACTGTGCTACAATCAAGGTTGTAGAAGATCATGATTGGTTCACATCATTCGGTGAAGTTGCAGGTGTTGCAAACCCTGAAAACATTGAATTCTCAGTTCCAGAAGACAACTCAACAGTTGATGTTATTCTAACTCTTTCTGGTACAAGAGAAAAGGAAGTAACAGACGCAGAGGGTAAGCCAACAGGCGAAGTAAAGACTATCAACGACGGTACAGTTAAAGTACTAGTTAACGGTACAGCTGCACCTGCTAAGGTTGTTCCTCTAGAAACTACTCATTATGTAGCTGGTGAACCTGGTCTATGTAATGGTCTTGAATGGAAAGTTCTAGCAGAAGCAACAACAGAAGAAGAAAAGACTGCAATTGAAACAAAGAACAAGATGACTAAGAATGAAGATGGTTCTTACGAAATCACATTGAAGAATGTACAGCCTAAGGAAGACGGTTCTGTTTACAAGTTCAAGGTAACAACAAACGGTGCTTGGGAACCAGCTTATGGTTATGACGGTCTTATCGCAAACGGTGGTAAAGATGCTGAACTAGCTGTAACAAAGGCTGACTCAGAAGTTAAGATCGTTCTAACAACTGAATCAAAGGTTAAGGTTTATGTAAATGGTGAAGATGTTACTCCAGCACCACTTCCTACAGAATCAAAGCCAGAAGAAACAACAGACAATTTAGGTAACACTAGTGCTGTTACAAGCAAGGGCGGTATCTACACAGGTCCTTCAACAGGTGAAAATTCAAAAAGATATTTCTTCGCTATGCGTAAGGACTGGTACACATTTAATAATGCAACAGCATGTGCTTACTGGTGGGCTGGTACAGATACATGTACTGACTGGCAGCATTCATATCAGATGAGATCAACTCCTCTAACACTAGAAGACGGCTCACATGTGTATTACATTGACCTAGGTGAAACTGTTGGAACAGTTGTCTTCAACAACGGTATCGACGGCGGTGCTAAGGCAGCTGAAGGCGAAAAACCATCTCCAAACTGGGGTAAGAACTTCCAGACAGGTAACGTTACCCTAGAAGGTTACGAGGCTAACAAAAATACTACATACCCAGCTGGCATGGACACTTGTGCTAATATGGTTTATGTTGTTGACCCATCAAAAGTTGAAGAAAACACACTATCAGGTGCTACAACATATGGTGGCGAATGGTATTATCTACATGCTGACGGTAAGTATGACACAACACCTGGTTCAACTTATGAAGTTAAGGATGTAACTGCTGTTATTACTACAAAGAATGCTTCAGTTTATCCAGGTAAGACTGCTAAGATTAATGTTAAGTATACAAACACAACAGCTCAGACAACAAAGGTTTGGTCTTCAAGCAACACAAAGGTTGCAACAGTAAACCAGAACGGTGTTGTTAAGGGCGTTAAGGCTGGTAAGGCTAAAATCTCTCTAACAGTTCAGAACCCTGGCGATGCTCAGGCTCTAGTTGTTAGTTGTAATGTAACAGTTAAGCAGTATGTAACAAGCATTAAGCTAAATGCTGCTAAGAAGACTATCTACAACGGTAAGTCATTTACACTAAAGGCTACAGTTAACCCTAAGAATGCTGCTAACAAGGCAGTAACATATAAGACATCTAACAAAAAGATTGCTACAGTTACAGCTAAGGGCGTTGTTAAGGGTATCAAGCCAGGTAAGGCTACTATCACAGTAACAGCTAAGGACGGCAGCAAGAAGTCTGCTAAGTGTATTGTAACAGTTAAGGCTCAGAAGGCTACAAAGATTACAATCAATGCTAAGAAGACAACTACTCTAAAGAAGAAGGGTGCTTCTGTTAAGATTAAGGCTACTCTATCTCCAAAGAACACTTACAACCAGTATGTAAAGGTTACTTCTTCTAAGAAGGGTATCGTTAAGCTATCAGCTTCTAAGATTAAGTCAGGTAAGACTGTAACAGTTAAGGCTCTTAAGAAGGGTACAACAGTAGTTAAGTTTGCTCCTGCTGACGGTTCTAGAAAGTCTGCTCAGACAAAGGTAATAGTTAAGAAGTAATTCTAATTAACTACTTTGTTAATCTACTAACTAATAATTCACCCACCTGTTTTCAGGTGGGTGTTTTTGTTGCGTAAAAAAATTATGTTGTGTAATCAATTTGATTATAATAAAGAATTTTGGTTGTTTATTATAAGCCTGTTGTACTAATTTTTTTTCAATTTTGTTTCTGCGCTACGATAAATTAATTTTGCAAATTAGGGTTTGTCTTTTTTATTTTGATTGTGATTAAAGGAAAATTTGTAGTGAGAATATATACCATAAAATCATATAAAACTATGACTCACAGGTGTAGGGTCCAACATTGTTGGACCGAGCAAATCAGCCTCTTTATTGGCATATTGTCCTATGTATTAAGTT
>ERZ1034763.619-NODE-619-length-14933-cov-3.864565_pt1 | contig 14933 bp, 10 predicted proteins | sample MGYA00520701_ERZ1034763 | MGnify/ENA primary metagenome ERZ1034763 (study PRJEB33766, sample SAMN09781707) | gut metagenome | biome: gut microbiome | host: Homo sapiens | place: Madagascar | study: EMG produced TPA metagenomics assembly of the PRJNA485056 data set...
AGGACTATCTTCTGGAACTGCTTAGGGGCGCTAAAATTTGATGCGGTTGCCCTGTGAAACTTGTGCATAATTTTGATTTTAGGACTATTTTGTTATATTTGCTTGTCTTTGTGACATGGCTATACTAATGCTATTAGATGTGATTATATAGATATGGATAGGAATGAATTTAGGCATATATTAGAATCAATAAGTGTTCCAGAGGATACAACTTCTGATGAAATGCGTGAGATTATGAATCCTATAACCTGTGCCTTACGTCAGATGGCTCCGGATAGATTGTATAAGTATCGATCATGTACAGACAATCATATCTCTGCTTTTGAAAATGACAAGATATGGTTATCCACATCTGATTTGTTCAATGATCCGTTTGATACTTTAATTCAATACAATGAGGATACCGTGAGGACAGGTTTTAATTTTGGTGAAACTCCAGAAATGCTTGAGGTAATGGCTAAATATTTGGCAGAAGGTGGGCAAATTCCAGAATCGATTGTACATATTATTGGAGAGAGAGGTGTTGATCGCTTAAGAGAAATGTCGCATGATATTGTAGATGGTGGAAATTCTGTTATCTTTCCGAGCAATAATCAAGTCGTGGCTTTTAAGGATATGATTAATATCTATTTGCGGTTGCTGCCTTTGGTTGCACAAAGATTCTTTATGGTTGCGTGTTTCTCAGAGAGAATAGATTCAATACTAATGTGGAGCCACTATTCGTGTAATCACACAGGTTTTGCTCTTGGCTATGATTTGATTCCTTTTCTTAATCCGAATGAGTTGAATCTGGGCTTATTCCCTATAGTATATGGAGACGTAAAATATAATGCGGAGCGCTACCTATTATATATGTTGGGGCATTTGAATAAATTACCTGTTAAGAATCCTGATGTAATGAGCCCAATAAAACTTCTTTTGTATAAATCGCTTGACTGGGAATATGAGCAGGAATGGAGATTGATACGTAGAGGAATATCATATTTTAGAGGCTGCGCTGAATCTATTATGATTAAGCCCAATTCTATATATTATGGCTGCCGAATCTCTAGCGAGGACTACCAACGGCTACATGAAATAGCCATAAGGAAAGGCCTAGAAGAGTATCAGGTCTCTATAGACAATTCGTTATATAGGTACGCAATGAGGGTTAATCCTAAAGTGTAAACACTATGGAGTAATTTTCTCCGTGCTCTAATAAAAAATGGAAGAGGATGATATTCTCTTTATAATATCCAAATAAAATTGGACTTAATAATTTTGATTTTGGAAACCATATAGGAGTTGGCTAACTTTTTACTTATTATGATGATTTTAAGACATTTATGGTAAAGCGAGTATTGCTGTCGGAATGATATGGCTGTCAATAACTTATGTGAGTCGTAGTCAACTACTATATAATTACCTTAGTTTTATGTTTTTGCTTTTGTAAATATTTTAAGAGGTATTGGCATTTCTTCTTTTTTATCTATCTGGACCAACTTTTCTGGGCACTATACGTATATCTAAAGAAATGGATTATGATGAAATATAAAATTCGAGAGTATACATTGCAGTATCATCAAAGTGGAAAACAATTGGACATGATGGGTTATAAGGTTACACCCGTAAATATTATGAGGAGATTGTTTAGTGATGATTGTCAGTTTTCGGTGGATCAACCATTGAATAATAAGATGTTTGCCTTATTGTGTGGAAAGGAATCTGGCTTAATAGGGTATTTAAAAATGGAGGCTCCAGATGCTGTTAGTATTATAAAAGCGGCATTAGATGCCAAGGCACCAGCAATCATTGTTGGTGTGCGTAGCATTTCAGATGATTATCGACTGCAGAAGGTTGAGAAACAGTGGATAAATGAGTTGCGATTGATGGCTAATAAGGAAGGGATTCTTTTTGTGAACTATATATGTTTGGGTCCGTCTAAATATTATTTATACACCCAAGACCAGTTTTATAAATATTAAATAGTTATATGAGAGTTGATTGTAAGATTGTAAGAAATCAGAATTACCAATGCATTACTGGATGAATAATCAGTTGCTGGCAATTATATGAATCTTAACATAATACTCCAATATTTATTAGTTTTGCATAATGCGCTGGTATGGCGACTTGTTCAGATAGATGTTGTGCTGGTGCTATGGCGTTAACGTGGATTGAAATGGAGGAGGACAACGGTGCAATGGATGACTATGAGGATATATTCAACAGGCTCTGGGAACATTCCGAGAACGAGATTGTAGAGTTCAAGAAGGCGGAGACTGGTTTTGATATTGATGAGCTTGGGAAGTACTTCTCGGCTTTGAGCAATGAGGCAAACTTGCGGGAACGTGAGTGTGGTTGGATAGTGTTCGGGGTTTGGGACAAAAAACATAAAATCATAGGAACCTCTTTCAAGGATAGTGAGTCTGCCCTGAACAAACTGAAGCAGGACATGTCGCAACATACCTCTGACGAGTTGATATTCAGAGATATTGTGCCAATAGAAGTAGAAGGGAAGCGAGTGCTGCTTTTCAAGGTGCCAGCATCGCCCCGCAATATTGTGATGCGTTGGAAAGGCATTCCGTACGGGCGTGACGGTGAGAGTCTGAAACCTCTTAACCAAGCCAAACAGGATGAAATCAGACAACAATCACCTTTGCCGGACTGGACCGCTCAACTTGTACCCAATGCGACAATTGAGGATCTTGATGAATTAGCTCTGGCGACAGCCAAAGTTATGTTCAAGAAAGTGCACTCTTCGAATATTCCAGTTTCAGAAATTGACTCTTGGAATAATGAGGAGTTCCTTTGCCACAGTATGATGATGCGCGATGGTCAACTGACACGCGCGGCCATCTTGTTGCTTGGCAAGCCTCTGTCCATACTGAAGATATATCCGGCGGTGGCGCAGATAACGTGGACTTGGCAGGATGAGGAAGGTATTGTGCAGGATTATGAGCATTTCACCATCCCGTTTATCCTGACGGTGGATAAGGTCCTTAGCAAGATACGTAATGTGACGATGCGCGAACTGCCAGGTGGAACGTTGTTTCCGGACACGATGAAGCAGTATGATGAATATACCATCCGCGAAGTCTTGCACAATGCCATAGCACATCAGGATTACACGCTAAGGCAGAGAATAATCTTCGTGGAAAGCCCTGGAAAGCTGTACTACGAGAATGGTGGTACTTTTATCCCGGGTACGATTGAGAATGTACTTGAGCACAAAGGACCTCAAATGCACTACCGTAACGAGTGTCTTTGCCGAGGAATGGTGAATTTCAATATGATAGACACCGTCGGGCGTGGCATCAAGAAAATATATACCGAACAGCGCAATCGCTTTTTCCCGATGCCGGATTATGAGATCGACAATGAGCATCGTAGTGTGGGGGTGACCATCTATGGAAAGATGATTGATGAGAAATATACGGACTTGTTGAAACGGGACACCTCCTTGACATTAAAAGAATGTGTTTGGCTAGATGCTGTACAGAAACACTATCCGATAACAAAAGTGGCTGCGAGGCATCTGCACGAAAAAGGACTTCTTGAAGGTCGCCCTCCTCATTATACTATCTCGTTGTCTGTCGCAAAGATGACACGTCAGGTTGGGCATTATACAAAGGTGAATGGCCTTGCGCGGAACAGTATCAAGAAACTTACCTTGCAGTTGGCTTTTAATGCAGGAGAGATGGGCTTTATGCGAAAGGATGCTTTTGAAACTCTGCGACACGTGTATCCTTCAGATATCAGTTCTGATGAAATACTAAGGAAGATTGGCCGTTTGTTGGTCAGTATGGCTAAAGAAGGACTAATAAAGAAGGATGAAAATGGAAAGCTATGGTTGATAACAAGAAAAGGTGAACAGGAATTGGGATCATAATAACTGAGCGGTCGTTTTCGGTCGTTTTCGGTCGTTTTCGGTCGTTTTTTTCTCGCCTGTTTTGAATATCGGCTATGATAATACGTCTTATTCATATAGAAAAAGTGTTGGCAATCACTATGCAAGGAAAATACAAAATCATCACCATTTAAATGTCACTCTTCCAGAGAGTTTTTTGGAAATTTTGAACTTATGAAAATCGAGGAGGCTATACTTTATGTGCTCGCCGAGAGAGGTGGCGGGCTGCGGACGGAGCAGATTGCGGAGATCATCAACAGCTGCGGGTTGCATATTCGTAAGGACGGGAAGCTGGTGACCTCGGCGCAGGTGTACGCCGTGGTGATGCGTTATCCGGACACTTTCGTCAAGGCGGAGGGGCGGATAATGCTGATGATATGATTTTCGTGATGGCTTTGACAATTTGATGATTTTATTTTGGTTTATATTGTAAACTTATTTATATTTGTGACGCCGTTAGGGCTAATGCGCATAGTCGCTAATGACGGAAACGATGTAAATCAAAACGTTATGGAAACAAACAACAATCTTTCGGCTGAGCAAAGTCTGAAAATCATCAGCGAGACGATGGCAAGGAATTGCCGTGCGATCGAGAAGAATCAAGGAGCCTACTACATCCTTTGGGGTGTGATACTAGCGGTGGTCTCCGCCCTCATCTATCTTTTATGGAACGGCACGGGGAATCCGGTCTGGAATTACCTCTGGTTCCTCATTCCGGTGATCGGAGTTCCGGCGGCCATATTCATTTCAAAGAAGGGGAGTGACGCTCCGAAAACCTATCTCCACAAGACTGTAGGCTGGATTTGGTGCGCTTTCGGAATCACGGCCGTTTGCCTGACAATCCTCTCTTGCACGGTCAACCCGTTCGTGCTTGTCACCTACCTCATCACGTCTTTGTTCGGTTTCACCATCCTGTCCACTGGCATAGTCATCAAGAGCTGGCCGATCATCGCTTCTGGAGCGCTTGTGGTTCTGCTCGGCGCACTTTACACTGACTATGCCGGCGCGCAGATCTGCCTGGTATGGCTTTTCAGCGGCATCATTATGACCGCCGGCGGCATCATCGCCAGAATCATAAAGAGGTAGGATATGTTCAGAAAACTGAATCCTCTGCTGCATTCGGAGCTCAGGCTCGCCGTGATGTCGATCCTCATCGGGGTCGAGGAGGCGGATTTCGTCTACATCAGAAAGCAGACGGGCGCCACGGCCGGGAACCTCAGCGTGCAGATAGACAAACTCAGCGAGGCCGGCTACATCACGGTAGAGAAGGGCTTCAAAGGCAAGAAGCCTTGCACCACCTGTCGCGCGACCGATGCAGGCCGCGAGGCGTTCAATGAATATGTCGATTCGCTCAAGGACTATCTCTCCTTGGGAAACCAGCTGTAAAACTGTCCCTTTATTCATATCTTACCTTGAAGTTTTGTCCGGCGAGAGCCCTCTTCTCCGGAGAAACCGGTGATATTGCACAGTTTCTCCGGTGGATTGCCGTTTCGGTGGACATTCTTCATATTGAGAGTATGCCAGTCAATATTGGTGATAAAAGGTGAAAGAGGTATCCAATCAAGCCTTACGAACCGATGCCGGAACTGAAAACCGGAAATTAATCGTCAGACATCCAGCCGGAGGATGTCGCGGGTGAGGCCGATGTACTTGGTCTTGGTCTCGGCGACATGGAAGCCTTGGGCGAGGAAGTTGCGCTCGCTCGGGATGTTCTGCGGATCCACGGTGGCGACTATGTGCTTGACACCTATGCTTTTGGCCAGATCGATGGACCAACCGATGAACATCCGCTGAAAACCTCTGCCACGATATTCATTGTTCACCGCCACGGCATCGAAGGTGAGCACTTCGGATGGGCTGAAGTGAAGGTCCGCCGCAAGGCTGCGCTCACCGCTGCGGTTGCTGACGATGACGCTGAAAGCCGCCATACGGCCTTCGGGCGAGAATATTCCTAAAACATAGTCAAGTTGAAGGGATTCAATTAATTCCTCTCGGCTGAGCGGATAGAAAAGGTTCTTGTCCTCCATTCCGTCAACCACTTGCCGCTGAAGGTTTTCCACCGCGCTGAGGCTGTCGAAGCCCAGCCTTTTCATTGTGAAGCCGTCCGGCAATTCGCTGAGGACTTTGTTATATTCGGAAGTTCCGTAGTCAAAAAGATAGAGTTTGTTCTGAAGGTACTTCTCCGGGAACATAAACTGGTGACTCGGAATGTGGCGCTGCCAGCCTTTCGCGCCGCTGTTCTCCTTCTCACGGTACTTGATCCAGATCTTGTACAACTCGAAGACCTGCACGTAGGAGGACGAGGTCGGCAGTATGTAGTTCTCCTGGATGTACGGATTGTTCATAAACAGGAAGAAACGGTAGCCGAAAAGGTCGTCCAGATCGTCGATGCTGGCGATATGGTGCCGGTAGAGCAGGTACAGGTTCTCGAAGAAGGTGCAGTACTGCGCCACCTCCACGCTGGAGACATCCTTCCACCGCTCATAGCTGTAATCCCCGTCAATTTCGGCGTTTTCCAGCACCTCATAGACCTTCATCAGGCGGTCGCTGTCGTGGAAATAGTTGTTCAGGTTGATCAGCAGCTCACTGCACGTGACCTCTGACCCGTTCTTCAACTCAATGGCTATGAATATGGTACCGACCAGCGTCGCTGCGAGTGAGAAGATTCCTACGGTCGCCTCCTCGCCCGTGCGGAACGTGTGCACGATCAGCAGGCACAGCAGCACCAGCAGGATGCTCGCGAGTACTATCAGGAGGGAAATGCTTGTCTTGTACTTTATCTTTTGCATAATCTATGAATATCTTAGCGTACTTCCGGAATATCACGACATTATGGAATGTCTCCAAATATAGACATTTTTCCGCGATTAGTTGTTTTGTTTGTAAGAGGGTTTTTCGGTATATTTGGATATTCAATAATAATATGATTGGAAAGATGAGAAAAATTCTTGTGATGGTTGCGGCTCTTTGCGCCGTGGGATTCGTCGCTTGGGCTCAGGATGATGAGAATTCGGGGCTGGAGTGCACGAGCATTGTGGTTGGTAGGCTGGCGAGCACGGACGGGTCGGTGATGACCTCGCACACATGCGACGGCACCTCCCACACTTGGGTGAACATCGTTCCGGCCAAGGATCACAAGCCGGGTTCCGTGACTCCGATCCGCAAGAACTGGCGTAAGACGAAGTTCGTGACCGACACCGCCGGGATCAAGATCGTGGGAGAGATCCCGCAGGTCGCGCACACATATTCATTCGTCAACACCGGCTACCCTTCGCTGAACGAGAAGCAGGTGGGCATCGGTGAGACGACGTTCACGGGGCCGGACACCCTGATCAACCACGACGCGCCGCTGGTCATCGAGGAGCTTTGCCGTCTGGCGCTGGAAAGGAGCGCCACCGCCCGTGAGGCCGTCAAAGTGATGGGCTCTTTGGCAGAGGAATATGGCTACGGCGATGGTGGTGAATGCCTTACGGTTTCCGACCCGAAGGAGGTCTGGCAGTTTGAGATCGTGGGAGTCGGCAAGCATAAGATCGGCGCGGCTTGGGCTGCCCAGAGGATTCCGGACGAGCACGTCGGGATTTCCGCCAATATTCCAAGAATCGGGAAGATTGACCGCTCTGACACAGAGAATTTTATGGCTTCCGACAACCTTGAGCAGGTCGCTATCGACAACGGCCTTTGGGACGGAAAAGGCGATTTCGTGTTCTGGAAGGTGATCGTCTGCTCTTACGCTCAGGGCAGGAACTACCGTGAGAGGGAGTTCAGGGTGTTCGATCTGCTGGCTCCGTCGCTCGGCCTTAAGTACGGGATGGACGATTTCCCGTTCTCCGTCAAGCCGGACTCCTTGGTCGATGTCAGAAAGGTAATGGCATTGCTGAGAGATACTTACGATGGTACTGAATGGGATATGTGCAAGAACTGGACGATTGATGTGCCGGAGAAAGACGGCGTTCCGGCTCACAAGGAGATGAGCCCTCTGGCCAACCCTTGGCTGACCACTCCGATGCGCAACACGCTGAACAGCATCGCTCCGGGCGTGATCGATTTCCGGAGGACGCTCGCGGTGGCTTGGTGCTCATATTCGACGGTCATCCAGAGCCGCTCCTGGTTGCCTGACGGTATCGGGGGAGTCTGCTGGTACGCTGTGGACAATCCTGCGCAGAGTCCTCGTATTCCGATCTTCTGCGGAAGCACGAAACTGCCTGCGGCCTTTGAGAAGTGTGGCCAGAGGGAATATTATCCGAATAGTGTTCTGTGGGAGTTCCGCCGTGCCAACAAGTTGGCGACACTTTCGTGGCAGAAGACCAAGAAAGAGTTTACCGACAATGTGTTGGAGATGGAGGCGATGACCTTTGATGGACTGCCTGAGCTGGAGGCTGAATATTCAAAGGCATCTGGCAAGAAGAGAGCAAAGCTGTTGAACGCCTACACCGCCGAGATCCACGACAAGTGCGCCGACCGCTGGAAGGAACTGGAGGCGAAGTACTGGTCGATGTTCGGAAGGGGATTTTAAGAGTATGGTGAAATTCACCATACTCTAATTACCCCCAGTCACTTCGTGACAGCCCCTGGGGGCACGGGGAAGGGATTCCCCGAACCCCTTCTGTCGCTACGCTCCGAATCATAATCTTTCAACTTTTCTGACGCTCCGTTGCGGGAATATGGATTATTAACTATTTGAATATGAAGGTAATATTGGTGATGATGGCAGCGATCATGTGCCATTTGACGGCTCTTGCACAAGAAGACCTATCGGCAGATGTCAAGCCGAAGTATGTCGCTTTGTCATTTGACGACGGTCCGAGCCTGAAGTACACTCCTATGATGCTGGACGTGCTGGAGGAAAACGGCGTGAAGGCCTCGTTCTTCCTGATTGGTCAGAACATCAATGAGGAGACCGCCCCGATCATCCAGCGTATGGTTCAGATGGGATGTGATGTCGAGAACCATACATATTCCCATCCTAATCTCACGCAGATCCCTGACGCTCAGATTCTTGAGGAGGTCGCCAAGACGGATTCACTGATAGAGGTTTACGCCGGAGCCAAGCCGGAATATCTCCGTCCTCCGTTCACCGCGCATAACGCCCACGTTGCGGATCTTATTGACGGAAAGATATTCATCGCCGGACTCAGCTGTCGTGACTGGAGAGCCGATATGCCCGTTGAGGATCGTGTCACGATGACCCTTGACCGTGTGGAAGACGGCCGCATCCTCCTCTTCCACGACACCAACGAGCGCACCGTCGAGGCGATGAAGACCATAATCCCGCAGCTAAAAGCCCGAGGCTACGAGATCGTCACCATCCCCGAACTCTTCCGCCTCTCCGGCCACACTCCCGCCTACCACTCCCCGAAGATGTACGGCAAAGCCTACTAAGCTGATCTCTTTTAGGGCATCACTGGATATATTTTAATCGATATTCGCGAACTCACCGGCCAGTCACTGATCTTGTCGGGAACTGAGCCAGTCATTCGGTCACTGAGCCTGCCGAAGTGACCGATAGGCTCAAGGGGGTTAACTGCTTAGCCACCTCGACAAACTCAGAGCCCCACAAACTCAACGTCCTTGCTTAATGTATGCGTAGTAAAGCAAGGAATCCTTCTGTAGCCTAGCGGGTTAAGAGGTAAATTCGGCGGTCCTGTCTTTTGGACGACGTTTTAGTCTTAAAATGTTGCCCAAGAGGGATTCTCCTCCCTCTTGAGGAACGAAAACGCCAGAAATCGTTACCGCAGAACTTCTCTTGATCATCAGCGGCAACGAATCCGTTCGAAAATGTCGCTATCGAGAGTCTTCCCATTTCCTGAGATATAAGCTGTTTGCAAAAGCTCACCTGCCTCGCCAAAGTATTACAAACCTCGGCCCTGAAATATGCCATGGACTTCACTCGGAGGCCACTTTCCCGGCAGACCCGGCTTTTATCCATGGATTGGCCGCATAATCAGCCTTGTGCGTCATTCTGGACTGAGTCTTCCGGCCGTGCTTTGTAATATTCCTACAAGCATTTGGAAATAGTGTTTATATTCCTTGAGGCAAATGATTTGTTGGATACTATGGCAGCATCGGCTTCGGGATGATGAGATCTTCTTCCGGGGTGTTGTCTTGCTTTAGGAACATCACGTAATAGATGGGGAGGTAGGTGATGCCATGCTCCTTGTGGACGTTTTGTTCGTTGCTTAGGACTATGGCGTTCTTGATGTGGTAGTCGGGGGTGTCAAGGAAGGCGTCCAGGGCGCTGTGAACCTTGTAATCCTTGCCTGATTTGACCTCGATGGGCAGGACTGTGAGATTGTCGTAGTCGTCAATCAGGAAATCAACCTCGCCACGCTGTTTGTTGTCGTAGTAGTGCAGGGTGAAGCCGTGGGCGTGGAGTTCCTGCGCGACAACAGACTCATATACGGAGCCGAGATTGATGCTGCGTTTGTCTCCAAGCACCGCATTGATGTTTGTCCTGTAGAGAATGTCAGTCAGGATTCCTACATCGCTGAGGTATAGTTTGATAAGATTCTTGCTTTCCGATTCCTTCAATGGAAACTTAGGATTGCTGATGGCTTGGACGGAGAGTGCCACGCCTGAGTTGACCAGGTAGTCGAATTCATCAGAATAGTCGCTGAACTGCTTGTGGCCTGCGGTTTGCTCGATGTTCTTCACGATGACGCGCTTCTTCTTGTTCTCCATATTCGAGGGGATCATATCATAGATCTTGCGGATGACCAGTTTTTTCTCGTCGTCGTATTGCGATGCGTCCAATTTGTACAAATCGTGGATGTCACGCTGGATCTTCCTGACCTGGGCTATGTTACGGCTTTCTATGAACTTGTTGATGGCGTCCGGCATTCCTCCCACCAGAAGGTAGATCTTGAACTGCTGGAGCATATAGTTGTGCAGGGAATCGTTCAGCGGCTTTCTGTCGTTGAAATATTCCCGAATCCCGTCAATCGTGTCCTGTCCGCATCCCATCGCCAGAAGAAACTCCTCGAAATCAAGAGGATACATTTGTTCGATGGCTATGCTTCCGATAGGAACGGAAGGTGTCTGCGCCAAGGCCACGCCTAATTCCGAACCGCTTGCGATGTACCTGTACCTGCCGTCCTCGTTCAGGAATTTGAGCATCGTCATCAGGTGCGGATAACTTTGAATCTCATCAAGAAAGACAATCGTGTTGTCCCGATTTCCTAATTTGTTCCCGGAGATCGCACCCAATTGCAGGAAAAACTCCTCTACACTGCGGACAGACGCGAATATTCCGGAGCCTTCCTTGTCCGCTTTCAGGTTTATCTCCACATAATTCTTGAAAAGTTTGTTGCCGACGTGCCTTATCAGGTACGATTTGCCAATCTGCCTGGCGCCATTGACGAGCATTATCTTACGAGGTTCGTTCCGGAGAAAGTCTTCCAGATGGGCTGCGAATTTTCTATATAGCATGGCTTCTTTTTTTATATTTTTTGCGAATTTACAATAAATCAATTGAATAACAAATAGTATCGGGAATTATTCCGAGTTTTGGATGGTTAAAATAGGGACTTTTTCCGACTATTTACTCTTATTTTCGGGAATAATTCTGAGTTTTATGTGGCTGAAATCGGGACTTTTTCCAGATGTTGAAAACTTTTCGGAGGGGGCGGCTTTGTGGGGATAGGGTTTTTCGGTATCTTTGTAAGACGGAAAATTGACTTGTCACCATGGCTTTTGTACACCTTCACGTCCACACGCAATATTCGATTCTTGACGGATTCTCCTCCATCTCGACCTTGTTCGACAGGGCCGAGGAGATGGGGATGCCGGCCCTGGCCATCACGGATCACGGCAACATGTACGGTGTCAAGGAGTTCTTCAAGTTCGCAGGCAAGCATGTGGACAAGGCTACCGGGCATTTCAAGGTCAAGCCGATCATCGGGTGCGAGGTCTATGTGACACGCCACTACGACCCTAAGATCAAGGACAGCGAGCATAGGTCATATTACCACCTCATCCTGCTGGCCAAAAACTTCGACGGGTACAAGAACCTGATGAAGATCGTGTCGCAGGGTCACATCGAAGGTCTCTACTACGGCAAGCCGAGGGTCTCGCACGAGATCATTGAGAAATACCACGAGAACTTGATATGCTGCTCCGCCTGCCTTGCCGGCGAGATCCCGAAGAACATCGTCGCCGGAAAGATGGACGAGGCGAGAAAGGCGATAGAGTGGCACAAGAGGGTCTTCGGAGACGACTACTACCTTGAGGTGATGCTCCACAAGACCGAGGTTCCCGGACTCTCGCGGGATGTCTACGAGGAGCAGAAGATCAGCAATGAGGGAATATTCAGGCTCGCCTCCGAGACGGGAGTCAAGGTTGTGGCCACGAATGACGTCCACTTCGTCAACAAGGAGGATGGCCCCGCGCACGACCATCTTATCTGTCTGAACACCGGTAAGAAGATCAACGAGGAGCCGCGCCTTCACTACACCCAGCAGGAGTACCTGAAGAGCGAGGAGGAGATGGCCGCTCTGTTCCCAGACCATCCGGAAGTGCTGGAAAACACTCTGGAGATAGCTTCCAAGGTTGAGGAATATCAGATCGACCGCGACCATGTGCTTCCGAAGTATCAGATCGACCAGGCCTTCCTTGATGACCTGGACAACTATCTGAACATGTACAAGGATGTCATCGAGGTCGGAAAGTGCGACAAGAAGGGCAATTACCGTGGCGACGAGTTCTGCAAGTCGGTGGCCTATCTCTGCCACATCACCTACGAGGGAGCCAAAAGGCGTTACGGGGAGACTTTGACCGCCGAGCAGTCCGAGAGGATAGACTTCGAGCTCAAGACCATCTGCCGTATGGGCTTCCCGGACTACTTCCTGATTGTGCAGGACTACATCGCGGCTTCGAGGGCGAAGGGCAGCATGGTGGGGCCAGGCCGTGGTTCAGCCGCTGGCTCCGTGGTGGCCTATTGTTTGGGAATCACCAACCTGGATCCGATCAAGTACCAGCTCCTGTTCGAGCGTTTCTTGAATCCGGACCGAATCTCGATGCCGGATATAGATGTCGATTTCGAGGATCTGTCCCTGGCGCATAAATATGTCGAGGACTCCTACGGCAAGGATCACGTCTCCCGGGTGATCACCTTCGGCACGATGCTCGCCAAGGGAGCCATCAAGGACGTGGCGCGAATCCATGACCTGTCAATCGACGAGTCCAACCGCCTGTCCGGAATGGTTCCTGACCGCCTAAGCGAAAAGGTTGAGAAGGAATATCTCTACAATCCGAAACTGGATGATCTCAAGCCGGGATTCAAGGTGGTGGAAAAGGATGTCGAGGTCGATGATCCTGACAATCCGGGTCAGAAGAAAACGGTCAAGAAGACCTTCCAGAGGGGAATGGAGGACACGGATGTCAAGATCACCCTCAAGAACTGCTATCGTCTTGTTCCTGAGTTCAAGGAGGAACTGGAGAACGGAACGCCACAGGTCAAGGAGGTCCTGAAATATGCCCGCCAGCTGGAGGGATGCATCCGTCAGGTCGGAATGCACGCCTGCGCCACGATCATCGGACGAGGCAACCTGACCGACTATATTCCTATCTGTCTTTCGATGGACAAGGAATCCGGGCAATATGTCTGGACCTCGCAGTACGACGGCCACTACATTGAGGAGGTCGGAATGCTCAAGATGGACTTCCTCGGGCTCAACACACTGTCCATCATCCACAAATGTCTGGACAACATCAAGTTGCGTTTCGGTACGGACATCGACATCGAAGCGATTCCGATTGACGACAAGCCGACTTACGAACTCTACGGCCACGGCGACACGGACAGCGTCTTCCAGTTTGAATCCGAGGGAATGAAGACCTGGCTCCAGAGGCTGCATCCTGAGCGTTTCGAGGACCTCATTGCGATGAACGCCCTCTACCGTCCGGGTCCTATGGACTACATCCCGGACTTCGTGGACAGAAAACTGGGACTCAAGCCTATTGAATATGACCTCCCGGAGATGGAGGAGTTCCTCAAGGACACCTACGGTGTGACCGTCTATCAGGAGCAGGTGATGCTTCTTTCCCAGAAGCTGGCCGGCTTCACGAAGGGTCAGGCGGACAAGCTCCGCAAGGCGATGGGCAAGAAGCAGATAACGATTCTGAACGAGCTCAAGGACAAGTTCATGGAGGGCGGCAAGGCCAACGGACACCCGGAGAAGATGCTGGACAAGATCTGGAAGGACTGGGAGAAATTCGCGCAGTACGCCTTCAACAAGTCCCACGCCACCTGCTATGCATGGGTCTCCTACCAGACCGGCTGGCTGAAATGCCACTATCCCGCCGAGTTCTTCGCCGCCAACCTCTCCTGCAACCTCTCCAACATGCCGGAGATCAAGAAGATCCTGTCCGATTGCAAGGCTCACAAGATCAAGGTGCTGAACCCGGATGTCAATGAGTCATATTCACATTTCACCGTGAATAAGGAGGGTAACATCCGTTTCGGCCTCAAGGGAATCAAGGGATTCGGCTCCAATGTGGCCGAGGCGATCATCGCCGACAGAACCGCCAACGGAACCTATGCCGACATATTCGATTTTGTTGAAAGGCTTGGCAACTCGCTGGGCAGAAAGGCGATAGAGTGCCTTGTATATTCAGGAGGCTTCGATTCGTTCGGCATTCAGCGCAAGCAGTTCTTCCTGCCTTGCCGCAGCGGCAACCTTTTCATTGATGAGCTTGCGAAATACGCTACCCTTTACAGCCAGGATGCGGCAAACTCTGCAGCGTCGCTTTTCGGCGAGGTTGAAGAAATGAAGCCTGTGCGTCCGGATATTCCTGAAATGGTCGGGACGGACGACGAGTTCGAGTGGCTCCAGAAGGAAAAGGAATATGTCGGGATGTATATCTCCTCGCATCCTTTGGATAAGTATGCGTTTGAGATAGAGAGTTTTACCAACTGCGAACTGGCGGATTTGAATAAGAAAGTCGCGGAGTGTGAGGCTTCCAAGAAGAAGATGAAGGTAGCGATAGCCGGCCTGGTGACCGAGTACAGCACCCTGACCACGAAGACCGGCAAGCCATATTCAAAGAC
>ERZ1034763.622-NODE-622-length-14904-cov-49.331605_pt1 | contig 14904 bp, 6 predicted proteins | sample MGYA00520701_ERZ1034763 | MGnify/ENA primary metagenome ERZ1034763 (study PRJEB33766, sample SAMN09781707) | gut metagenome | biome: gut microbiome | host: Homo sapiens | place: Madagascar | study: EMG produced TPA metagenomics assembly of the PRJNA485056 data set...
CAATAGTACAGATGCCAGCACTGTCATAGCCTCTGTACTCTAGTCTTGATAAACCATCTAAAAGAACTTTAGCCACATTTCTTTCAGCTACAGCACCTACAATTCCACACATAAATGTAATTTCCTCAATCTGATATCTAGAAGTCAAATCACAAACATCTAGATATGCGTGAAGTCAAAACTAATCAGAATATTACTCAGAACAAATTGCAATCAAAGTAATAGTTATAAAAGCAACTCACTAAATAAATTTTCATGATTTTTAATAACTAGCTTGATATCAAATCTTTTTAACAAATCACTATATGCATGATCTGTTAGTTGTTTAACTAAATTTGCATTTTCATGCAATTTACATATAGCGTCTGCCGCTTCTTTATAATCATCTTTACAAATTAACAAACCATTTTCATTATCTTTAATTAAATTTGGAATAGCATCAACATTTGTAGCCACTATTGGGCTCTTTATCATCATATATTCTGCTAACACCAACCCAAATGCTTCCCAACGGCTTAGCAGGCAAGATACATCAAAATATCGTGCATACTCGATTGGATCTTCTTTCCATCCTGTAACTAGAAAAAAGTTAGTTAATTTATATCTTTCAATCAACTCTTTAATTTTTTCAATCAAAGGTCCATCACCAACAATTACAAAAAATGCATTATCAATTTTTTGATTAACTATTCTTGCTGCCTCTACAAAAACTTCTGGAGCTTTCTGTTCCGCTATTCTGCCCACCATACCAACAACAAATGCGTTCTCTGGAATTCCTAAATCTAGTTTTGAAGATTGATATATGCGTTTTCCATATTCATCAATATCTATTCCATTGTAGATAACTTTAATTTTACTGTCTCTGCATATATGCCATCTCAACGCAGATAACTTTTCAGAATCTGACACACATACAATCTTGTCACATAAATTAGAACAAACTTTTTCTATGAATGCATAAAATAATTTTTTATACCTTGAACCTCTCATATTAAAAGCCCATCCGTGAGGATTATATATAATCTTATTTTTGAGACCAATATCTGCAATTCTAGCAATGACACCTGCTTTACTAGAGTGAGCATAAACAATATCTGGTTTAATTCGTTTAATTAATTTCCTAACTTTAAAAACAAAACCTAGATCTCTTAAAGAAACATTTCTTTTCATACCAAGTTGATAAAATTCCGATACATTGTCTTTATAGTTGTCAAAACTAAAGTCATTAGAACAAATCAAAATATTTTCAAATTTTTTCTTATCAAGATTTTTAATTAAAGATCTAAGAAATCTATCAACACCACCAGCTGCTTGTGCAATATGCAAAACTCTTATTTTCCGCATTATGCAACCTCACTGCAATGAGGTTGCATATTAATTAAGTCAAAATAAGATAAACTAAGGGTTACCCCCCTCCCTACGATTATTAATATTAATCGAGGATTTTTGTGATTTTTCTAAATATTCCATAATGCATTCATCATAATATCTGACAAGGTTATTTGCTTGAATTTTGATATCAAATGAAGAATCTTGTAAACTCAACTCTTCTCTTTTTAAATCTACATTTTCAAAATTCGAAATCAGGCAACACCAATAGCTAACAGATCCATCATTAGGTAAAAAATAGACATTGTCAGTAATAGCAACTTCACTTGTTATTTCATTTGAAAAAATGCAAGGAAGACCTGAAACCTGAGCTTCAACGCCTACAACAGGCAATCCCTCATACAACGATGGTAGTAAAAAAACATCCATTGCAGAATACAATTCATCTACATCTGAACGCTTACCTAAAAAAATAACTGCATCTTCTAATTTCTTTTGCTTAACAGTATCTTTGATTTCGTCTTGCAACTCTCCAATACCTACCAAAAGAAGAACTGCATTTGGATTTGTTTTATAATACTGTTCAAAAATATCTATTAAAAAGGAGTGGTTTTTCTGTTTTGTAAAACGGCCTATATGTCCAATCACATACTTATTACTAATACCTAATTCTTTGCGTAATCTATCTCGATTTGATTTTGAAAAAGCAAATTTTGAAGTATCAACAGCATTGTTAAACACTGTTACTTTTCCAGAATTAAAGAAATTTTTTCCAAACAACCACTTACCAGCATATTTGCTACAAGCACAATAATGATTAGCAAAAAGTTTGGCAAAAGGTCTTAAACAATACTTCAAACAATTTCTCTTAAATTCACCTTTACCTGCAGTACTGTGGTTATGGTTTATTCGTATTGGAACTCCTGCCATCCAAGCAGCAAAAAGAGAAATAGGTGCAAGAGTATTCATTCCTGAATGAACAATCAAATATTTATTTTCTTTAAAAAGTCTCACTAAAGTTTTTATGTGCGAAAACAAATGCTGATATGGAGGTATAACGAAATATCTTGCTCCCATATCAATCAGATCTTTTGGTGGCTTACAAGAAGAATCTGAATCGATATAGTAATCAAATTGATACTTGTTGTGATCTATATTTTTATAATAGTTATTTACAACAGCCTCAACACCAGCGGCATTAAGCTTACCAATTATATGAGCTATTCTTACAGGTCTATTTATAGATTCAGTTATTTTCATAAGCTTAAAATAAACCTTTTCTGTCACAATCTGCAAACCAATCTTTATATGTATCTTCAAAAGTATAGTGGAACTTATAACCACAAGTTTGCAATTTCTTACCGCTAATATTGGTACTAATCATTAACTTCTTTACTCTTGCTGGATGAATACCAACTTTTTTTCCTCCTAAAGGACCAACGACCTTTGCAATAGACATTAAAAGACCTGCGGGGAGTAAAGGAACATGCCTATGCATATCTGTAGCTTTTAGAATTGTGTTACAAATTCGCTCAATATTAAATGCTGGTTCATAAGTACAATTAAAAACATCTACGCCTTTAAAATCATTATCAAGCATTCTATATTTGATAAAACGAACTAGCTCTTTAACATAAATGCAAGCTTTAATGGTATCTTTACGACCTGTATACATAAAGTAATGTCCTCTTAAAGCCTTATAAAGGCGTGTCATATTTCCATGCTCACCTTTTCCATAGACAATACCAGGTCTTACTATTGTAAGCTCACGATTTTTGTCCTTAGCTTGCCAAATTTGGTGAATTTTCTCTGCAACTAATTTACTAATGCCATATGGAGTATTAGGTGTTGGTAAAGTATCTTCAGTTTTCAATTCTTCTGCAGCGCCATATGGTGCAATTGAACTAGTAAATAGAATTTTATTGATTCCATACTTCTCGGCAAACTTTGTTACATTCTCAGCTCCAAGAATGTTAGTTTCAAAATATGCATGATCAGGATGACCAGGAGTTCTGTGTACAGCAGCTAAATTAAAAATTATGTCTTTTTCTGTAGGCTGAAATTCAAAATCAATAGTCTTTCTTACATCTATTCTTATATATTCAACACCTTCGATTTTTTCTACAACACCAGGCACTACACCTTCTTCTCCAGGCATAACAATATCAATATCATAGATATGGTCGTCTTTATTTAGGCATTCATTTTTTAACAACTTAATAAGATGAGTTCCAATAAAACCTGAACCACCAAAAATAATGTAATTCATAATGTCATATACCTTAGATATTAAATTTAATCTTCATAACCGTTAGGGTTATTCTTCTGCCAGTTGTATGAATCAGCTGTCATATCATCAAGAGTTCTTGTAGCAACCCAGCCTAATTCATTCTTTGCCTTAGAAGGATCAGCGTAGCAGGCTACCACGTCACCTGCTCTACGTGGAGCAAACTTGTATGGAAGCTCTCTGCCAATTGCCTTTGAGAAAGCCTTTACCATATCAAGTACTGAGTAACCTACCCCAGTACCTAAGTTATAGATGTGAGTGCCAGGTACATTCAAGCAATGCTTTAAAGCTGCAACATGACCTAAAGCTAAATCTACAACGTGAATGTAATCACGTACGCAGGTACCATCTGGAGTTGGGTAATCGTTACCGAAAATGCTTAACTCTTTTAATCTGCCTACAGCAACCTGAGTTAAGTAAGGCATTAGGTTATTTGGAATACCGCGAGGATCTTCACCGATTAAACCGGACTTGTGAGCTCCTACAGGGTTGAAGTAACGAAGTAGAACCATTGAGAACTCAGGATCAGCCTTTTGTAATTCCTGACACATGTACTCAATATCAACCTTAGTCTGACCATATGGGCAGTTTGCTCTTTTAACTGGAGAATTTTCAGTTAATGGAACGCTGTCAGGCTCTCCGTAAACTGTTGCTGATGATGAGAAGATAAAGTTCTTGCAGCCGTACTCTCTCATAACAGCTAATAAAGTACGAGCACCGTTGACGTTGTTATCGTAGTACTCTAAAGGTTTCTTAACAGACTCACCTACTGCCTTCAAACCTGCAAAGTTAATCACACCATCAATCTTGTAATTTGTAAAAACAGCTTCTAACTGCTCACGTGAACGGATGTCACCTGCAACAAATGGAATTGGGTGACCTACAATTTTGTTAATTCTTGCTAGAACTGCAGGCTTTGAGTTGTAGAAGTTATCAAAGATAACTGGTTCATAACCTGCGTTTGCTAATTCAATTACTGTATGAGAACCGATATAACCGGCACCACCTGTTACTAAAATTGTAGCCATATTTAAATTTCTTTCGTTCTAAAACTCAACAAAACAGAACAATTACTAAAAAACTACTTAGCTCCCTTACCAAACAGCACAACCTTAATGGTAAGGAGAATAATCTTAAGATCTAAGAACACCGACCAGTTATTGATATACTCCATATCAAGTCTAACCACTTCATCAAAGTTCTTGATATCACTTCTACCACTAACTTGCCATAAACCAGTAAGACCAGGTGCCATTGACACACGAGCTTTGTGCTTAGGCTCATAGTGATTGTATTCATCTACAGTAGGAGGTCTTGTTCCTACTAAGCTCATATCACCTTTTAGTACATTTAAGAACTGAGGCAACTCATCAATAGATGTCTTTCTAATAAAATGACCTACTTTAGTAATTCTAGGATCATTTTCCATCTTAAACATAAGTCCGTTCATCTCATTTTTGCTCATGAGGGATTTCTTTAACTCTTCAGCATCACTTCTCATTGATCTGAACTTGTAACATTTAAAGATTCTACCGTTGCGTCCTACTCTGTTCTGAGCAAAGATAACAGGACCTTTTGAATCTAACTTAATGATTGGAGCTAACACAACATACACTAAGCAAAAGATTAAGAATCCTACTAGACCACCAGTGTAGTCTAATAAGTGTTTAGCAAAAGCTTTTCTCTTTGAGACAAACTTACGGCTTACTGAGATACAGTGCTGATTACCAATCTTACTTACAATAATAAATGACTTAGGCAAGTAGTCAAATAACTCAAGGTTGATCTTGATATTCACACGTATTCCCATCTCCTCAGCCTGAGAGAGTACATCTTTTAACTCTTCGTGCTGCTCAAGATTCACCAACACATAAATCTCATCTACATAATTATGAGTGATGTAATCTAATAAATCGTGATGAGTGCAAACAGCACTTATGCCCCTGATCTTCTTATTGATAGGAGTAATCTCAGGTACTGCAATACCGCATATCTTGCGTCTCCAGTCAAAGTTCTTTAATAGATCCTTAATAGAGTTTCTGCAGTTAGTTTCAGCTATGACTAAAACCTTGCTTGAGAACTTTGAAGTTTTGTATTTTTTAACAATTAAGTACTTTATTACAGTTCTTGTAAGTAGCTCTAATACAAAGAAGTTAACTGAGAAATAAGCAATGATTAAACGCTTTGAATCAGTTAAATTATGTAATAAGAACAGAATTAAGATTAAAAAGATAATAAGTGCACAGGTAAACTGGAAAACAACAAAAACTTCTTTTAAGAAGCTTCTAAAAACAAAGCTTCTGTTTACACCTGTAAAAGCTGTAGAAAACAGATACTCAAAGATAAAAATTAAAAGATATGATCTAAATGAGTATAAGCTCAGTGTAGTTATGGCATTACCATAATAGAAAGTAAAGGCTAAAAAGAGCGACAAGAAAGTTACGATACATCCTGTTACAGCAAGGACGTTTCTTATAATCTTTTCAGAACTGTCACGATTCATAACTTACTCTCATTTAAGACTAAACTTGCTCTTCTGGATTTACCCTTTTTAACAAATTTAGTTTTTGTATTTTAAACTATTATACACACACCAAAATACAGCAACTTATATCTATTAGATTACCTAATTGCCAATTATCAAAATTTGCAAATTACCTAACCTAATTGAGATACACCTGTCATCTAATATCCTGCACACGTATGCGACGGAGACATCTTCTTAAATGACACAGAAACTCTCGATATACAGATATCCTGTATTCTGTACCTTAATTGTTTAATTTTATTCTTACTTTATCAAAATCATTGAAAAGTATATCTTTGTATACCTTGTACGCTCTGGGGGGGGGGGTAAAGACAAATTAACGCGATTATTTTCTTAATCTTTATTTATAGTAATTAAAAGGCTCAAAGAAAGCTTATAGAAAAGTAAAGTACTTTTATAAGTTTTATACAGCTACCTTTACTTTCATTCATGCTTCATCTCTTTAAGATTAACCGCATCATCTACTTTTCAAAGATGATGCAGTTTTCAATATTCTTAAAGAACTTTCTTAAAGAAAAACTTCAAAGCTTTTACTTTGAATTATAGTAGCTTTTTTATGAGCTTTTTTTGCGTCAATGTTTTTATTCGCTTTACATCCTGTGAGCACATTATACATTTACATCATAGTATTTGCACCTAAAAATTTTGCAAAGTTAATCTTATGTAAAATTAAGTTATACGTTTTATTAGTTTTCACCTTTTTTAAAGGAACTTTGTCTACTTTTCAAAAGAACTTACTCTGTTTTTTTTAAGAAACTTTCCTCTATAAGCGTCAATTCACCCTCTTTTCAAGGATGTCACTTTTAAAGACTGTTCTTCCTTTTCTAGCGAAAAACCACTTTCTTCAAAGACACTCTTTTCTTCAAAGGCAAGCAAACGCTTTAAAGGAGACTTCTTTCTTCATGGACAACCTATTTTTTCAAAGAAAAAACCTTTCTTTAAAGATCTTCCATACCTTAAAAATAAAGATACAGCCCAATTTTAGGTGCAAAGTATTAGGATGTAATCTAATATGCTCTATGCGTAAACAATACCCAGTACCTCCAGCTTATAAGCTTTTAAAGTCTCAAACTCGTTTACGCATTTCTCAAGAACTGATACATCAAGTTTTTCACAAACTAAAGTTGCATCACATTCAGAGATTTGCTTTATGTTATAGTCCTTTAAAACCTTAACACTTATCCCCTTTGCATTCATTACTTTTTCAATAATTGATACAGCATTGTCAATTTCTTTCTTCTCAAGAGTTGAAACAATGGCAATGCTCTTCTTATCTTTAGATAAAAGCTCTAAAGATTCTTTTAACTTTTCAATTTCATCAGGATCTTCTTTTAAAAATGATGCTTCATGTAATACCGCAATATTCTCAAATTTAAAGAGATCCTTTAAGTAATCTTTTGAGTTTAAACGTCCACTAAATAGATACTTCATACCAAAGATTACAATACAGATAAATAAGCCAAAGGCAAAACCTGCTACGGCAAAGACGACCAACTTTTTGGCTTTATAAGCTTCTAGTGTTACTAATTTGTCATTCTCAGGAGGAACTGGCAACACTGTATTACTAATCTGATTTCTCTTAGCATCAATTGCCTTTTCATCATTAGTTACAGCTGAGTCTTTATCCTCTTTAAGCTTAATTAAGCTTGGATTATAGGTATTCTCAAAAGAGATCTGCTTAGTTCTGATTACATACTCACCGTTGAAGAACTCAGTAAATTCTTTATCAAAGATCTCTTTTACTTTTTCTAATGAAGTTACAGTATCTTTTGAATCACCTTTTAAAGAAATCACAAATGAGTAGCTGTCAACTGCATTAAATCCTACTAACTCATATACAGGCTCTTTGGTGTACTCAAGCTTTAAGCCTAAAGCATCAGCAAATAAAGTAACGTACTTTTGAGTAAACAGTAAGCTATTAGCAAACTTAACCACTGTTGACTCGTTCTCTAGCTGATCAGCAGAATTGGCATTTGCATCATTACCCTTGTTTTCTAATACCCTTCTAACAGTGGCTGCATTGGTCTTGGTAGACTTAGCATTCTTTTCACGAATATTGTAGTAAAAGTCTGCTTCCCAGTATGAAGCAGGATCTAAACCATAGAGTTTAGATTTTTCTAAGTACTCATGTTTACCCTTAAGACCATTTTCAAGGACTTTAATTTCTGAAGCTAAAACCTTCTTAACATTTCTAGCATTACTGATCTTAGTCTGGTATTCAGACTGCTGAGCCTCAAAATCCTCAGCATACAGACGGTAACTTACCTTTTCTTTTTTCTTAACAATCTTACCATCAGGCTCTTTTACTACACGTTCAATAGTAAAAAGCTTATCAACATCCTCTAATGGAGTTGATGAGAATTCAAAACGACAGAATTTATAAGCACAAGCTAAGGCTGCAAATACAATTCCGCTTATAAGAAGGATCTTGTACTTTGACAATATAAATCTAAATAGACGAACTAAATCAATTTCTACTTCTGTATTTTGTTCATTCATGGTTCAAGACCCCTGAATTCCTTTTACTTATCAATTAAATTTGCTTAAAACTAAAAATGATTTAATTTTCTAAACTTAAAAGTAACTTAAAGCTGTAGACTACTTTTTAAGACAACTTGTTTTTAAGATACCTAATTTTGCAAGATAGTCTTTTAAGACATTTTAAGACTTAAAGATCTATTAAAATTAAAAGACTAATAAAGACAAGCGGCTTAAAAGTCTTTTAAAGAGATCCTTAACAAAATCCTTAAATAACTCTGTTTACAATACCTAACACTGCCCTGAAAACATCTGCAAGCAAATCATGATAAAAAGTAAAATACCGCAGTATCTTATCAGTACATGTGAGCACGTAAATGCACATTTATTAAGTAAAGCTCCTGCGATACAGAAGTTTTACAAAACAAGTATCAATAAAAAAATATCTAAAGTTTTTTCAAGATTTACTGCATGCTTTATTGCACAAACTACAAGGCTTTATGCCTTTATGAGATAAAGTCATGTTGTCACTAAATCTTGAGCTGAAATTGAGTTTTACCTGCCTAAAATACAGGCTTCAACATTCATTGCTTCATTACGTTACTTTTAATAGCTTTAAAAAGTTTAAAGCTCTTTAAGCAAATATATTTATCTGAGATTACTTATCTGATTTTTAAATCAAGAAAACTAAAGTTGCAAACTCTGATGCATAAATTGAAGCTTAAGCTTTAAGTTACCAACAAAAGCTACACCTCTGTAAATGCTCACAGAGCATCCTTAAAAATAAAAATCCAAATTTTTCATTTTTATTTTCAATTCATCTCCTGCTACAAGTAATAATCCTTCAGCAACAAAATGAATATTAGGCATTTTGTCACAGATTAGAAAAAAAAAAAGACTAATCTTTATTTTATGCTAATCTATACTCACTTAAAAATCATTCAATCCTTATTTAACAAAGGATTGAAGCTCTTTAAAAAGAATTACGACAAATGAGAATTTTAAACTTCTTAAAAATGGGGCTTTTTCCGTTTTTAGGAGTGCAAAGCTACTTTTAGATAAACAAGTTATAGATATAGTAAGCGGATCGAGAAACAAACAAGAGCTCTTGCCTAACAGTCAGAAGACAGACTAACTGTACAATAACCGTAACTTAGGATTTTGTTTTTTCTATGCTTTGGCATGGCTCCGCCCTTATCTTTTAATTTGAGATCTCTTGGTAATTTGTGATGAACCGCTATTGATGCTACCTGATGACTTTTTGTTCAGTTCCTGGCTTTATTAAGTTTTCAGTAGTGTACATTTTTTGAATATCCATGTTCCCTTTATGGGCTCTTAAGTGGGCTTTTGATTGTTTACCACAAATTAAGATGCTTAAGATCCATTGCTCTGGCTTATGTTTTTTCAATATTGCACAGTGGGTCTTGGAGCATAGACATCCATAGTATGCTCATTCTAATTTTGGGAATTCAGTGTAACTGTCAGCAGGAGGTAAGTAAGATCCCAAATAGTATTCAGGATACATTGTGTACATTGTTAACCATTGTTAGGCTTCTTCTAAAGTTCTTATATATTCTAAGAATTCATAAAGAGGTTTCACTCTAAGAGCTCTGTGCATTTTATGGATATTGCAGTTGGCAAAAATTGGATTTACAAAGTGGGCATCAGAGTGTATTGAGAGGGCATTTACAGTTATTTGCTTGTCCTGCCCTATTTACTTGATTGCTATCTATTAAATGAACCAATGATCCATTGCTATGAGTAGATAAAAGACTATTTACTGTATCTATGGCTACTACTATGACAACTTCGTCATAAGCAGTCATAGTCTTATTGCACACTAGCTCATGCTGTAAAGATGCCTTTCTTGTTTTTAAGACTCTTAAGATACTTTTTATTAAATCTTATTAAGTCTCTTAAATTTATAAGACTCTTAAATTCCCCTTTCCAAAGTGATCTTTTAAATTTCATTTGTCAAAAGTTACATAGACTTTCAGAAGTTTGGTGGATCTTATTTCTGGGAGTTTTTGTAATTTCCTCAAAGAGAGGAAACGAATTACGGTCGTTTGTCCATGAATGGCCGTAATTCCCCTTATCAGAAGATCTAAAGCTCTCCTGATAAGTCATCTGAACAAACTTGTATATAGAGAGAGAACTTCATATATGAATAAAATATACAAAGTAGTGTGGAACAATACCTTACAATGCTATACAGTTGTAAGTGAACTTGCTAAATCCCATACTAAAAACAATGCATCAAAAGTTGTAAAAGCAACAGTTTTATCATCACTTTTAGCTGTAACATCAAGCAGTTACGCCGCACAGGGGGGGGTGGTATCAGTAAATAACACCACTATAAACATCGATAATGAGGCTGTTTACAATAACACAAGTGTTGGAGTTTACAATCAGGGAACTCTAAACTTTGGTGATAATCTTAAATTGAGCTCTGATACAGAACCTACATCAGGCATCTTCGTTAACAATCAAAGCACCTTAAATGTAAAAGGTAACTTATCAGGTACTAACACCTATCTTTCAACAGAAAACTCTAAAGTCCACGTAAATAAAGATCTAAAGTTAGACGGTAAAACTGAAACTATTTTTGGCAGCTTTAATGGCTCAGATATTAAAGTTGATGGAAATGCATCAGTATCCGATCTTGTCCGTTTTACTGCAGATAGAGATTCATCTATTGAGATAGGTAAAGATCTTAACCTAAACTCAACTCTTTCTGACGCATCAAATTCTTTGAGAGAATCCGTAGGTATTTACAATAACTCACATATGACTGTAGGCGGAGATGTAAATGTCTTAGGTGACAGTCTTATCAAATCAGACGGTGATGCTTCAATTGTAATTGGTGGTGATCTTAACGTAAAAGTTGATTCTCACAGAAATGAAATTGTTGGTATTTACAATAACGGATCAATTAAAGTAAATGGCAATCTTACTGCAGACAGAGACAACGAATATGTAGAAACATCAGATATCAATTTAGGTACAAATGCAAAGCTTGATGTTACTGGTAATGCAGAATTTAAAGGCAATACGCATCTTGCCATTTGGGATAATTCAAAAGCCAGCATTGGTGGTAATTTAAAGATGTCTGGTGTTACCAACGATGGAAGCATTGTTTACAACAATGTTAATGGAAATTCATCTTTAAACGTTGCAGGTGATGTTAACATCTCAGGAACCAACAACATACATGCTTTCGATAATTCAGAATTAAATTTCGAAAAAGATCTTAATATTGAGTCTACTGAAGTAAGAGATATTTTCTGTGTATCAGAAGGCGCTGTAGGTAATATCAAGGGTGATATGCATGTCACCGGCACCACAGAAGATGGTCACCAAAACTACTACGATATGAGAAACTCAGGTACTTTAAATGTAGCTGGTAATGTTTCTTTTGAAGGCACTAACAATCTTCACGTATTTGATAAATCAGAGTTGAACGTTGGCAAAAATGCTACCTTTAATGAAGGTGAGTTCTCTGTCACAGAGAATTCAAATGCAAAAATTGATGGTGATTTAACCTTAAATCATGTTGCGGATACCAATATCTGGAATAAAGCATCAGAAGGTTCTTCTATCACCGTTGGTGGCGATTTAACCTTATCAGGTCTGTACAAGGAAGGCACTGGTGATTATTCCTCTTCAGCAAGTGCTGATGTATATCACCGAAATAGACTCTTTGCCTCAGGAGAAGGTTCTTCAATTACTGTAAAAGGCAACACCACAGTAACAAACAATGCAGAGATATTTGCAGAAACTTACTCAAATCCAATCGACAATCCAGATCACGATAAGTACATCGACAAATCTACTTTTGCTGATTTAGGAAGAGCTTTATTTGAAGGCGACGTTAACTTAAGTCTTAACGGTAAATTAGGTGCTTATAACGCAGGTGAAGTTACTGTTGACGGTAATGTAAATGCTCAAACTGGTGGTAATCTTCAAGCATGGGACTCTGACTCAACCATGACCGTAAAAGGTGATACTAAGATCTCTGGCACCAATTCTAGAATAGAAACTGGAAGAACAGGCTCTATTGAGATTTTGGGCAACACTGATGTTCAAGACGGTTATATTAGACTTTATGACAAAGGTAGCTTAAATATCGCAAAAGATCTTACCGCTCATAACGGTGAAATTGTAGCTACAAAGAATAGCAAACTTAACGTTGGTGGTGATCTAAACGTTTCTCAAGACAAGGACGAGACTGTTTGGAATAAGATTGAAGATGGTTCTTCATTGACTGTAGGTGGTGACTTTAATCTATCTGGTCTCTATAGAGAGGGTGAAGGGGATTTTTCAACATCTGCTAGTAACGATTATTACCACCGACTTGATTTCTTTTCAACAGGTGAAGGCTCTACTCTTACAGTAAAAGGTGACACTTTTGTATCTGATAACGCACACCTGTTTGCTGAAACCTACTCAAATTCTATCGACAATCCTGATCACGAGAAGTATATCGACAAATCTACTTTTACTGACCTAGGAAGAGCTCTATTTGAAGGAGACGTTAACTTAAGTCTTAACGGTAAATTAGGTGCTTATAACGCAGGTGAAGTTACTGTTGAAGGTAATGTAAACGCAGAATCTGGTGGTTGCATTCAAGCATGGGATTCAGACTCAGCTTTGACCATTAAAGGTGATACTAAGATCTCTGGCACCAATTCTAGAATAGCAGCAGGAAGAACTGGCTCTATTAAGATTATGGGCAACACTGATGTTCTGAATGGAGAAATTAGCATTGAGAATAAAGCTTCTTTATCTATCGATGGCAATACTTCAGTAGTTGGCGCTGGAACTCTATTTGTTGGTAATAATTCAACAGCAACCTTCGGTGGAGATTTAACCATTAATGAAAGTAAGTTCAATGTAAAAGATAATTCAACTGCTACTATTGATGGTAATTTAACCTTAAACAATGTTGAAGATACCAATGTCTGGAACAAGGTTGTCGATAACTCTTCTATGATTGTTAATGGTGATCTGAATATGAAAGGTCACTACAGGGAAGGCTATTACACTGAAGAAACAGATCAAGAATTCTTTAGAAACGACTTCTTTGTCTCAGGACAGGATGATTCGGGAGAAGTTGTAGGTAAGGGCGGATACTTGAATATTAAAGGCAATGTAAAGCTTACAGACAATTCTCACTTCTTTACAGAGTCTTATTCAAATACCATGGACCAATCGAATCCAAATCATAATAAGTACTTCCCTAAAGATAGCTTTGAAAAGCTTACAACATCTTTAATCGAAGGAAATATTACCTTAGATCGTAACTCAAGATTAGGTTCTTACAATGCTGGTGAATCAACCGTAAATGGCAATGTTACTGCTACAAACGGTGCTAGTGTCGAAGCATGGAACTCAGATGCTTTATTAACCATCAAAGGTGACGTAAGCATTGCTGACACAAATGGTGAAATAGGTGTAGGCAGAACAGCTAATATTGATATTGGCGGTAACCTAAGCTTAAAAAATGATGCTAAAGCCTATGTAGGCGAAGACTCTACCCTTTCTGTTGCTAAGAAGTTCCTAGTAGATAATGCTACTTTAGAAATCCATGGCGGTCAGTTACTACTCTCAGGCGAGGTCTCAGTATTAGATTTAACTAATAACGGTGTTCTAAAGACAGATGAGGAAGGCTCTATTAACATTTCAAAAGGTGCATCAGTTGAATCATTAAAAGAGACTTTACTCTCTGCTGATACAAAGACCACAGCAGCAGGTGTGGCTGAAAAGACCTTTGAAGCTGATGCTCTGTCAAAAGTTCACTTAACCAATTTAGGTGAAGTTTCTTTAGATGAAGCAGAACGCTTACATGGAGTTCTGTTTAATTCAGAGACAGGTATTCTTGATCTTAAGATTAACTTAGATACTGATGAGAACGGTAATGCAAGCTTTACTGATGCTGTAAAGGTAGCTGGAACTACTGCAGCACAGGACAAGACCATCTCTGATGTTGATACCTCTGATAAGAAGTTATCTGACTTAACCTCATCAGATCTTTCATGGGGCAGTGCTTCTCTAAAGGAAGGACAGACAGACTTAGACCTAGGTTCAGGCAATCTTGCTTTAAACAATCCAGAGTCTAACCAAGGTTCATTCGTATCTACCTCTGATGGTTCAGTTGGTAACATCACCATGGACAAGGATGCAAATCTTGCACTAAACGGTACAGGCTCTATTGGTAATGTTAATACCACAGAGAACGGTACTGGTGATATCTTAATCGGTA
>ERZ1034763.626-NODE-626-length-14815-cov-5.881165_pt1 | contig 14815 bp, 10 predicted proteins | sample MGYA00520701_ERZ1034763 | MGnify/ENA primary metagenome ERZ1034763 (study PRJEB33766, sample SAMN09781707) | gut metagenome | biome: gut microbiome | host: Homo sapiens | place: Madagascar | study: EMG produced TPA metagenomics assembly of the PRJNA485056 data set...
CAATAAATTACTTCATATTTATATATCATTTTATACAAAATAAAAAGGAATCGATTTTGTACGACTCCTTTCTACGCTCTATATCTGCATTATTATTTCTCTTGCAACACTTTCATCTATAGGTTCAGCAAATTCATCATTGTCAAAACTCATTACATCACCAATTCCCTTTTGAAAAACAAAACGGATATTCCCATTTTTGACTTTTTTATCAGTATACAATTTCTTCACGAGAACTTCCCTATCAATATAATCTGGAATTTCAATTGGAAGCTTTGCTTTTTTTAATATAGCTTTTACCTTATTAACATCCTCAATGGAACAATATCCACGTTTATTTGCCAACACTGCTTCAGCAACCAAGCCTATTGCCACAGCCTGACCATGAAGTAATCTATAATCACTTACTGTCTCTATTGCCCTTCCAACCGTATGTCCAAGATTCAAAATTTCTCTAAGTCCACTTTCTTTTTCATCTTTCATGACAACCTGACTTTTTATATGGCAATTCATTTCAGCTATATGTTTACATACATCCTCATTAATACTAAAAATTAAATCCATATTTTCATCCAGATAGTCAAAAAACTCACGGTCACTTATACATGCGTGTTTGATTGTTTCTGCAAGTCCGCTTGATATCTGTTCCTGCGGCAGTGTTTTCCATGATTCTATATCAAGATAAACTTTTTCTGGCTGATTAAATATTCCAATTAAATTAGTTGCCAATGGAGTATCTACAGCAGTTTTGCCACCAACTGATGCATCCGCCGCGGCAAGTAATGTCGTTGTATAATTTATAAAAGGAACTCCTCGTCCAAATGTACCAGCAACAAATCCTGCCAAATCTGTAACGACACCTCCACCAACAGCTATGATACAACAATCTCTCCTGTATCCCAATTCAAGCATTGTATCTTCAACATATTCCTTTGTCTGTCTTGTTTTACTTTTTTCACCCGCTGGAAATGAAATCAAATCAACTTTATAATTCTGGTCACGCAAACGTAGAAGGATATTTTCAGCATATAAATCCTTAACATTACTATCTGTTACAATAACAAACTTTTTAATATTTCCAACAAGTCCATTATTTATATCAGTAATTAATTTATCCTGCAATCCATATCCAATTTCAATATCGTAACTATCATCAATAACCTTTTTCAAGTTTACCCTCAAAACACTCATTATATTGTACCTTTCACTCTTAACCCGCTAATTAAATATTTATTATCTAACAAATCATTTCCCTATATATTGTTTTTTACTACGCCGTTACAGTCTACCTCGCCACAGGTATAAACTAATGGTTCGTGGTAGAAATCTTCATATACTTCTTTCCACCAATTATAATTTTTCTCAAGCATTATTCTGGCGTTTTCTACTACGGAGAGATTTTTATCTGGGTAGATTGGTTTGCCTACGTTAACTGTATATTCCTGGACGCAGAAGCCTTCTTCCTCTTCAATGTCTGAATCTTCCATTGTTATGAATATTGGAAGGACGGGAACATTGTTTTTGGCGGCGAATTTATAGGCACTCTTCTTTAATGGCTTTGGCTTGCGGTAGTTCCACCACATGCTCTGCTCTGGATACACTAAGATGTAATCTCCGGCGGAAAGGATGTCGTCTACTGCTGTAAGAAGTTTTCTCATTGTCTCCTTGTTGCTGCTTAGAGGAAGGGTGTTACAGTTTCGCATAAGGAAACCGTAGAAGCCTGGGAAATTTGTGTAGTTGCCTTCCTTTATTATACGGTACATCTTCTTGCCGCGTGCTCTCATAAGAGACTGGTCGAATGTCAAATCCATTGCAAATGAATCAAGTGCATTGAAATGGTTGCAGGTAATAATCGCTCCAGTTTCGAGATTGCGAAAATTCTCTATTCCTTTAAAATCCTTGATTATAAATTTCTTTTCCTTGATAAGATAATTAATGAACCATCTTGCAATCTTGAACGCAAAACGTGTTCTTATTCTCTTCTTCCAAGGATTCTTCATATATTCAATATCTTCTGGGTAAAGCACCTTTGAAGGTGGGTCTTCCTCTACATCCTCGTCAAATCTGCCCTCACGCTCATACTGTGCTATCTTCTCAACAATGGCTCTTCGTCCGCTGTTGTCGATATTCATATCCTTGATGAGATTCCTGTAGTTATCCTCTCTCTCAATCTCCTGAGTTGCAAGGCTGTAGAGATTTTCAGAATGTTTCTCATCCTTTTTGCGCTCTTCTTCTGTATAATTCTCAAGAGCTTCCTTTATCTCATCATAGAAAGGTGTCTCTCTGGCATACTGCCAAAAATACTCACTCAGCTTACACTCCTTATAATGCCATGGCTTCTCTGAGAGATTATAGTGGATGATATGTATATCCTCTATCTTGGTATTGTCATCATATGCAACAATTCCATAATTCCATGAGTAATCAAAATAATAAACCCTGCCCTTGCATATTACATTAAGATAATCCTGATCCTGTGCTACTACAAATGTGTATGTTCTCGCAAGGTCAATGAAACTATCTATTATATTATGTTCCCTGAACTGGTTGAGATTCATAATGATAACGCCAGCATTAAAATACTGGTCACGGTCAACATCCAAAACCTGCTCTGTATAATCGCCAAAATGGCTTATTGAACTAACAAGTCCGTCAACTGCCGCTCCAAGGAAATTATAGCCTATATTCATATTATAGAGCTTTGCTATATCATCCATGACAATAGTATCGCAGTCAATGTATACACCCTTATCATACTGTGTGAACAGTGACGGAATTATAAGTCTGTAATATGTCATAACCGAATAATAATCTCTTAAAGGTAGATTTTTTATAAATTCATCAGCTTTGCCCTTAACACAGTCAAAGAAAACAGATACATTTTCTTTCTGGAATGAACTTGCTATTGCCATATAGCGTTCATCAAGTTCTGTATACAAAATATGGATATTGTACTGGAAATCATCCGATACATGGTCAATAAGCGATTTGATTGAAATTATTCCATATTTGATATAACCATTGTCACATGCGTAAAAAACAGGTATTACTTTTTTTCTGTTGCTCTGGCTTTTACTCATCACAGCTTCCCCCATTATACTTGGTTTTCTTGCTTAATTCTTTCATATTCACTATATATATCATCGAACTGATTGTATCCGAACTTATCATGTACCTTGTCAATCTGCCACTGTTTCAGGTTCTCGGTATGTGGATAAGGCAGATAAAACAGTCTCTTTGAAAAATGTCTTACAACCGTATGCTCATGCAGGAACTTCTGGTCGTTAAACCTCTGCGGAAGCATAAGCTTCGTGGATGTATTTCTGTATATCGCAGACTGGTCTGCAAATGGAAGTTTTTTCTCTTTCAGAAGATTTCTTGCTTTCACAAAAAGTCCTGTACTTCTTATCATTTTCATGTTGAGGAGCAGAACCCCGGCATTGATATAATTGTGGTTGATTATATATTTACCATAGTGGTCTCTTGCCGCAGCGTACTCATAATCAGTGATATCGTAATCATACAGCAAAGTTATATCACGATTAAACATTATATCAGCATCGAGATAAAGGATTTTATCCGGGATAATATCTATCTCATCAGCCAACAATCTTAACAGCGTATATGGCGAACAATACGCACTCTCATTAGGACAGTCAGCAAATACTTCGTTATACAGCCCGATAACATCTATCCTTATAACCCTGCTATCTGGATTATATTCCTTGACAGTCCTGTCAAGAACATCTGCCTGATATTCTGTGAGTGCTGTATATTCCGGTTTAATGTGCGATACATCCATTGTAAGCACATACACGCTCAGAGGCTCTTGAGTTGTTGTTCTTTTCATTATTGACAACAGGCATGTCAGTATTCCGTCAAATACCTTGTCATTACCAGCAAACATTATATTAATCATTAGTCTCTCTCCTGATATACTTAACGACTTCTATATTATTCTCTGCACTTCTTTGCACCATTGTGTTATACACCTGTTCACGCAGCCAAGCTTTCTGTTCCTTAACTGGCATTCCTGTATCTGCCTGAAATGGGCCATCAATGTATGTCACCATCTTAATTCCACCGAATATACTGCGCTTCTTATATACGTTAGTAAAACAAAAAACTGGTGATTTCAACTGCACAGGATACCTGAAAGACATATCTTTAAAAGGTCTTATCTTCGTATAATAAGGCCAGATATGTGCTTCTGGGTATATTGTAATTGAATTACCAGTCTTGTACCTATATTCTATCTCATTGATAAAATTCCTTGTTGATTCCATATCTCCCGGCAATGGCAATGCACCAAGGCACGGAGTCAGCTTACCAAGAACTGGCATACTTACATTGTTAGGATGAACTATGACATATGTTCCCTTAGGAGCACTAATCATACTTGGTATAAATGGGTCTGCAAGGTTATTAGTGTGGTTGCCATACAGAAAATATCTGTCATAGCCTTTCAACTTGCGTTTACCATATATAACATGTCCGTATCTTATCTTTAAAGCAAGCCAGCCAACAGGCACAGCTAACACTCTGTATAACAGTACACGTCCAATCTTCCTTAGTATGCCACCATGATAATCGTAATATTTATCAATCTTTTTAGCAGTTATATTATCTCCTGCAAATTCATCATTCAACTCATCCGAGTAATATATTAACCTCTGTTTTTTCATAATATCTGTTAATTATAATTCTTCCAATTATATCTTAATCATATATACATACAAATTAACGAGCGATGCTATAAGCCGGGTTATGTACGCACTCTGTGCGTGATGATCATCTATCTAGCCCTGCTGTCGCCAACAGGATCAAGCGACCTACCTAAAGACACGACGAGCAGCCGTATCGCCTTTTTTTGGTCTTGCTCCGGATGGGGTTTACATAGCCATCTCTGTTACCAGAGCTGCGGTAGTCTCTTACACTGCCTTTCCACCATCACCATACAAAGTATGGCAGTTTATTTCTGTTGCACTTTCCTTGGAGTCACCTCCACCAGACGTTATCTGGCACCCTGCTCTATGGAGCCCGGACTTTCCTCACCTGCGGCCTTTCGGCACTTGCAGCCGCGATCATCCACATCACTCAACACTTTATTAATACATTAATAATAAAAATACAATAAGTGTGCTGCATGCTTAGAGCACACAGCACACTTAATATATCATAATTTACAGCATTTGTCATCAATTATCTGTTACTTTTAAGCCATGAGGCAATATCAGACGATAATGTACTGCCGCCACCATAATGAAATGGACTCACAATAATCACAAGAGCTGCAAGAAGCGCATATAATGCATCATCTTTTTTTATAAGTGCCTTGTTAAGATAATAACCAACAAAGCACCATGATTCCATCATAATGAGATTTTCCAGAAGAACAAGCCATGCCGCTTTCTCAATAACAATATCTCCATCTGGAATTGATATTTTGATCTTATTAGAGTTATTTTGTGTGTTATTAAATTCTGATTTAACAACGCTCTGACTATCCGCAACAGTGTTAACTGTCGTAAGTTCTGTTTTATTCTCTGTACTTCCACAAGCCATTCTGGCTATCTCCATTTTAATATCGCCCCTGCATTATATGCAAATACCCATATTGCATTGTAAGATATGCCCCTGGAGCATGCTTGTTGTTCCTGAGAATTTAACCAGAAAATTTAACGAAAGTCGTGAATATACTTTTAAGTTGGATGGCGATGTCTCAAAAGGAAGTATCCATGTTATTGTAGAAAATAAAAATAAAGAACTGCCTTGGGCAGCCATGTACTTAACTGTGTGTGGCTGCTTTTCCTTTGTTAAAACAGAATAAAACAATGAGAGAATATAGGGATAATATCCTGATTGAAGTATATAATAGGTTTTAGAGCGGAAAAATGTGTTAAGTTGCAAAAATCTTCCCTAAAGCCAGCTATACATATTGATTTAAAGGTTACGATTTGGTAATATAGAACAGAAAAATGTATTAGGTTGCAAAAATCTTCCCCAAGGAGGTTATAGTATGGAGATTCGTAGAGATTTTTACTTAGATAAATTGATTAGAAGAAAGAATAATGGTTTGATTAAGGTGATTACAGGTATTCGCAGATGCGGAAAGTCCTATCTGCTGAATAATATATTCTATAATCACCTGTTAGAGTCAGGTGTCCCTGCTGACCATATTATTCGTTTTGCTTTTGACTCCGCAGATGACTTGTATTTGATTGGCGAAAGTCTTATCAAGATTGAAAAAGAAAAACGTGGAGTTGATCCGGAGAAATTTATGGCATATATCCGTTCCCAAGTTACCACGGATGGAATGTATTATCTGCTTTTGGATGAAGTTCAGCTGATGGACTGCTTTGAATCTGTATTGAATGGTTATCTGCGTAAAGATAATATGGATGTATTCGTAACCGGAAGTAATGCAAAATTCCTGTCCAAAGACATTGTTACAGAGTTTGCCGGACGTGGAGACGAAGTCCATATGTATCCACTGAGTTTTTCGGAATTTATGTCGGTTTACAAAGGCGACAAGTATATGGGATTGTCTGAATATATGCTTTACGGTGGAATCCCGCTGGTCGTTCTTCGTGAAGGTAGCAGCGATAAGGCAGCAGCATTGCAAAACCTTTTTAGCGAAATTTATATTCGAGATATTTTCAAACATAACCGGATTAAAAATATTGGAGAACTGGAAGATCTGCTGAATATCCTTTCCTCTGCTATTGGTTCTCTGACCAATCCTGAGAAGTTAAAGAATACCTTTAAGACTGTAAAGAAGTCCAAAATCACTTCTAAAACGATCAAGAAATATCTGGATTGTTTTGAGGATTCTTTCCTGATTGAATCAGCGCAGAGATATGACATCAAGGGTAAGGCATATATTGAAACTCCAAAGAAATACTATTTCTCTGATCTTGGGCTTCGCAACGCAAGGATTAACTTCCGTCAGTTTGAGCAGACACATTCTATGGAGAATATAATTTATAATGAATTGCGTATGCGTGGATACAGCGTGGATGTTGGCGTTGTTACCATTGCGGAGAAAGACCAGGAAGGAAAGGTAACCCGTAAACAGCTGGAAGTTGATTTTGTATGCAATCTTGGTTCTTCCAGATATTATATCCAGTCAGCGTATTCATTACCTGATGAAGCGAAACGTACTCAGGAAATCAGACCGTTTAGAAAGATAGACGATTCTTTCAAGAAGATTGTTATTACAAAAGATATTGTACAGCCGTACTATGATAACTATGGTATTTTGACCGTGAATATCTATGATTTCCTTCTTGACTCGCAAATTCTTGAAAGATAATACAATGTAAACTCTTGTTTTTTGCATTTCTAAGTTTCCTGCCGTTTGTTGCAGCCATTGGCGGGTTTGAATATGCGTATCAGAAGAAAGTATCCAGCGCAACAGAAAAAACAAAAAACTTTATCTCCGACCTTATTCAGTATTGCTGTTGGAAGTGATTGTTTTAGTGGTTTATATTTGTGCTGCAACTTCTGTTAATCTTTCAATAGATAAGAGCTATATAGTTAAAGATAAAGAATAAGGACCATAGAACAGAAACGAGCAGGTCGCTTTAGCATAAGCCAGAAGGTCTTAACTGACAGCCTCCGCCCCGTCATAAATGCAATGACAGACTGGGGCAACGCACAATAGGGCATATTTTATTATGCCCTTATGCCGCTTTCTTTCCACGCCTTTCAATCTTAACATTAACAATACATATTCCTATACACACAAGTATAAGTGCTATCAATGCATTTATTCCTAATTCCTTGCTGCCCTCATGAAGCCACCATGCTGATAAAAGCACGCCGAACACAGGGTTAGTGAATCCAAATATGGCAACCTTTGATACAGGGTTATACTTCAAAAGTATTCCCCACAGTGAATATGCAACTGCCGATATACAAGCAAGATAGAATAACATAAGCACCGCACTGACAGACACATGTGTAATTCTTCCGCCCATTGCAATTCCCAAGATTACCATTACAATTCCACCGAATATGAACTGATAACCACTCAGCATAACCGGGTTGTCTTTCTTAGAGTAATTCTTCATAAGACATGATGAAAATGCATATGATAACGCACACAGGAAAAGGCTTCCATCCCCCATGAGGCTTAGGTTCATATCAATCTTTTGTCCATTCATGCTGACAACAATTACGCCGACAAATCCAATTACGCATCCAATAACCTTTTTAACGCTAAGCTTCTCCTGTCTGAATATAAGACACGAAACAAGTATTACAAAAAATGTATTTGAGCCATTGATTATTGATGCCTTCACTCCACTGTTATGCGCAAGCCCAATATAAAAGAATATATACTGCAATATTGTCTGGAATATAGACAGCTTGATAATACTAGGAAATGACCGCTTTGTCGGAAGCAGCACTTCTTTTCCAAGAATACTTCCGATAATTATTGTGAGTATTCCTGCAAGAATAAATCTTGTACCTGCAAACAATATCTGGCTCCATGTCTCACTTGAAGGAATTTCAAACAATGCATATCCAAGCTTAATGCATGGAGACGCACTTCCCCATAAAAATGTACACACAAGTGCTAATGCACATACCACCCACGTCTTTTGCAGGAATTCCTGTCTTTTTTGTGTTTCACTCATTTTTATTTTCTTCTCCTTAAATTCTTATTGACTTGTTTTTGGCTCTTATATTGCATTTATACATAGAAAAATCCAAAATCAACCGATTTAGGCACATAAAAAATCAATGATTTTCTTTATATAGTAAAATCATCTCAAAAAATCCAACATTTTAATGAAAGTTGGATTTTTCAGAACAATTCCTCGTTATAAAGAAAATCATTGAAAATAAGACTTATTATAATCAGCGTCTCTGCACTTAATACCTATCTCTATTTAAGTCAACACCACTACTTAATAAACATCGCATCGCCAAATGAGAAGAATCTGTATTTTTCCTTCACAGCCTCCTCATAAGCCGCAAGCACATGTTCTCTTCCTGCAAGAGCTGATACAAGCATTACAAGAGTTGACTCTGGAAGATGGAAATTAGTTATAAGGCAGTCGATTACCTTGAATTCATATCCCGGATAGATAAATATATCTGTCCATCCCCTGCAAGCCTTGATACAGCCATGTGCATCAGCGACAGATTCAAGTGTTCTTGTACTTGTTGTACCTACTGCAATAACCCTTCCACCTGAAGCCTTGGTATTGTTAATAATATCCGCCGCCTCCTGTGTCACCTCATAATACTCAGAATGCATGTGGTGGTCTAAGATATTCTCAACCTTAACCGGTCTGAATGTTCCAAGTCCCACATGAAGAGTTACTCTCGCAATCTTAATCCCCTTGGCTTCAATCTGAGCCAGAAGTTCCTTCGTAAAATGAAGACCTGCTGTAGGTGCCGCTGCTGAACCCTCATGCACAGCATATACAGTCTGGTATCTGTTCTTATCCTCAAGCTTGTGAGTGATATATGGTGGAAGCGGCATCTGACCGAGTTCATCAAGAATTTCTTCAAATATTCCATCAAATGTAAACTGAATCAGTCTGTCTCCCTCTTCAACAATATCAATAACCTCACCTATAAGCCTGCCACCGCCAAAACTGATTTTAGCTCCGATTTTGGCTTTCTTGCCCGGCTTAACAAGCACTTCCCATGTGTTAACCATGTCCTCTTTTCTCTTGAGAAGAAGTACCTCAATAGCCGCACCTGTATCAACCTTTTCGCCGATAAGTCTGGCTGGTATAACCTTAGTATCATTGATAACAAGACAGTCGCCCGGATTAAGATAATCAATAATGTCCTTGAATATCTTATGCTCTGTCCTGCCTGTTTCTCTGTCAAGCACCATAAGTCTTGAACTCGAACGGTCTGCCAGAGGATCCTGTGCAATCAGTTCCTGTGGCAGATCATAATAAAAATCATGTAAATCCATACTTAACTCCTAAGCTCAATTCCTATATCAGAAAGATCCTTAAGAATGTTCTCCATTATTGGAGTGATATCCTTATCTTCAAGAGTTCTGTCTTTTGCTCTGAATGATATTGTGTAAGCTACTGACTTAAAGCCTTCCTGAATCTGCTCACCCTCATATATATCGAAGAGGTTGAAGCTCTCAACAAGACTGCCGCCACGTTTCTCGATAATCTGCTCGATTGTTCCAACAAGAATATTCTTAGGAACAAGCATACTGATATCTCTTGTAACTGCTGGGAACTTGGCGATTCCAACGAACTTTCTATCAAAGCTTGCAAGCTTTGTTACCTCGTCAAGGTCGATAACTGCAACGTAAGCTCTGTCGCCAATTCCGTATGTGTCAGCAACGTCTGGGTGAATCTCACCAAGATATCCGATAACAGTTCCATCATATACAACATTAGCCTGACGGCCTGGATGTAAGAATGTCTTACCAGCTTCTGGGTCGTACTCTGGCTTAATACGCATTCCAACTCTTTCAAGGAACTCTTCTACAACACCCTTCATTGTGAAGAAATCACCATCACCAAATGAGCCTAATGTGAACATAACCTTCTCTGTTGGAAGCTTATTAGAATCCTCATCTGGAAGATATACCTTTGCCATCTCATATAACTTAACATTCTTGTTACGTCTGTTATAGTTAGTAGAAAGTGATGTAAGCATACCATTGAGTGGAAGTGTTCTCATAACTGAGAAATCCTCTCCTAATGGATTAGAGATAACAACAGTCTTTCTTAATGGTGAATCAGCAGAAAGCTTTAACTTGTCAAATACCTTAGGACTCTCAAATGAATATGTCATAGCCTCAGAGAAACCGCAGAACTGTGCAATCTCACCAGCTACGTCCTCAATGCTCTGCTCAAATGAAACTTTACCCATAGTTGTTGAACCCTTAGGAAGTGTTGTTGGGATATTATCATATCCAAAGAATCTTGCAACTTCCTCTGCGATATCAGCATCTCTGTTAAGATCCTGTCTGAATGTAGGGATAATAAGCTCATTAGAAGCCTTATCGTATTCAATCTCAAGTCTCTCAAAGTATGAAAGCATATCCTCTTCTGATACTGATGTACCAAGTAATGCATTGTACTTTGCTGGCTCGAACTTAATTCTCTTCCTGCTTACTGGATTAGGATATACATCAACAACTCCACCAACAACTTCACCTGCGCCTAACTCCTCAATAAGCTGGCATGCTCTGTTCATTGCAAGAAGTGCATTTTCTGGGTCAAGTCCCTTCTCGAACTTACCAGAAGCATCTGTTCTTATACCAATTCTCTTAGTGCTCTTTCTGATGTTAGTTCCATCAAATGTAGCAGCCTCGAAAAGCATTGTCTTAACATCATCTGTTATCATAGAGTTCTCTCCCCCCATGATACCAGCGATACCAACTGCCTTCTCACCATCACAGATAACAAGTGTCTGTGAATCAAGAGTTCTCTCCTGACCGTCAAGAGTTGTGAACTTCTCACCATCCTTGGCGGTTCTTACGATAATCTGGTTACCTGCAATTGTATCAAGGTCATATGCATGCATAGGCTGACCATACTCTTCCATAACGTAGTTAGTGATATCAACAAGGTTGTTGATAGGTCTGATACCTGCTGTCATAAGTCTCTGCTGCATCCACTTAGGAGATGGAGCAATGTGTATATTCTTAACAACTCTTGCTGTGTATCTTGTGCAGAGGTCCTTAGCTTCTACAGAAACCTTGATGTAATTATTAACATCATCCGAATTACCAGTCTCTTTAACAACTGGTGGGTTGAATGGCTTTCTGAATGTAGCTGCTGCCTCTCTTGCAATACCGATTACACTGTAGCAGTCAACACGGTTGTTAGTAATCTCATACTCAAATACTGTGTCATCAAGTCCAAGATAATGAACTGCATCTGAACCAACCTCAGCATCATCGCCTAAAATATATATTCCACCTTCTGGTGCATCTGGATAAAATTCTCTTGAAGAACCAAGCTCCTCGATTGAGCACATCATACCATATGACTCAACGCCTCTTAACTTGCCCTTCTTAATCTTAATTCCATCTTCTGGAAGTGCGCCGCCATCATGACCGCCTGCAACACGTCCGCCATCTAATACAACTGGTACCTTCTGTCCTGATGAACCTACTTCAATATTAGGTGCACCTGTGACAATCTGTACAGTCTCATTGCCGACATTAACCTGGCAGATAACAAGCTTATCTGCATCTGGGTGTCTTTCAACTGAAACAATCTGTCCAACTACTATTTTATCAAGGTTCTTATCAAATGCATTGAAGCACTCAACCTTAGTTCCTGAAAGTGTCATGGCATCTCTGAATTCCTGGTCTGTTACGTCAAGACCTGAAACCATTGCCTCTATCCAATTTAATGATGTATTCATACTATTCCTCCAACTATTAGAACTGCTTTAAGAATCTGGCGTCATTCTCATATAAAAGTCTCATATCATCGATTTCATACTTAAGCAATGCAACACGCTCAAGACCAACACCGAATGCGAATCCAGTGTATTTATCCTTATCAATTCCACACAGCTCAAATACATGTGGGTGAACCATACCACAGCCTAAGATTTCAATCCAGCCCTCACCCTTACAGAATCTACATCCTTTACCGCCGCATTTGAAACAGCTTACATCCATCTCAGCACTAGGCTCTGTGAATGGGAAATGATGTGGTCTGAACTTAACCTTAGTATCTGGTCCGAACAATTCTTTCGCAAATTCAGCAAGTGTTCCCTTGAGGTCAGCAAATGTGATTCCCTCATCTATAACAAGTCCCTCAACCTGATGGAAACATGGTGAATGAGTTGCATCAACCTCATCAGCTCTGTATACACGTCCCGGTGAAATCATTCTGATTGGAAGCTTACCCTTCTCCATAACTCTTGCCTGTACAGGTGAAGTCTGTGTACGAAGAACTATCTTGTCATTGATATAGAATGTATCCTGCTCATCCTTAGCTGGATGGTTAGCTGGAATATTAAGAGCCTCAAAGTTGTAGTAATCATACTCAACCTCTGGTCCCTCATCAACTTCATATCCCATACCAATAAATATCTTCTTAATCTCATCTAATGCGAGAGTATTAGGATGGCTGTGTCCAACATTATTCTTCTTAGCTGGAAGAGTAACGTCAATAACCTCTGCCTTCATCTGAAGCTCACGCTTCTTAGCAGAAAGCTCCTTCTTAGCATTATCAAGAACTGTCTCGATAGCTTCTCTTGTCTCATTAACAAGCTGTCCTACCATTGGTCTGTCCTCTGGTGCAACATCCTTCATGCCCTTGAGCACTTCTGTTAATTCACCTTTCTTACCAAGAACAGCAACTCTGATTTCATTCAACTTATCAAGTGAATCAGTAGACTTAATCTGCTCTAATGCCTTCTCCTTGATTCCCTGCAATCTGTCTTTCATAACAATCCTCCTGTTTTTGCGAAGTACAAAACTATTCTACATTGTACCACATACGCCTATTTTCGCAAGTTTTTTAATCAAATTAGTATTAAATAAGTAGTAAACAAACAATAATCCACTATTTTTTCTGGTTACGATGTTCGAATTCATCAAGTATCTCCATAGTAGCCTTCATATACTGAGGATACTTTTCCATGACACGCTTGATATTATTCTTGGCTGACTGGATACGCTTCTCATTGTATTCAATCTGCTGTCTTATCTTCTGTCTTCCAACAGATAAGTCATGTCGTATCTCGACAAGCTCATTGTGGTTATACAGTCCCTTTGCCTGTGAGAGCCATACCAGACTGTCATTCATTCCCAGCTTGTCAAGCTTGCCTAACAGCTCTGTCTCTGCCTCATCAAGATTAGCTGTCATCCTTAATATCTGCTGCTGCTCCGCTTTCATCTCAAGATAGCACTGATACTTTCTTGCAAGCTCATCAGCATTGTTAATTCGGAATTTCGTGTACTCGTAATCAAGCACATTTGATGTATTGACGAATTTAATCTTAGTCTTGTTAAGAAGATTAGTCGCCTTGTTAAGCTTAATCTCCGTAACAGCTACATCACGCCTTGTCTTATGCATAAGTGCATAAGAACCTACCGCCATAAATGCTCCTATAGCAGTGACTATAAAGAATATAAATATATTCATCTGGTCTTCCGATGCCACGCTCGCAATCACAAATACGCAGTAGACAAGCGCAAAGCATGCAAGCATTATAATACAGCTCTGTCTTATATTAATCTGGCGGCGTTTGAGATGCTTTGCCTCAATTCTAAGCGATAACTGTTCTCCCTCTAATATTCTTATATCTCTTGCAAGCGCATCATAATAATCTTCCTCTTCCCCTATGTATGTCACCATCTTAGGAATCTCTTCCTCATAAGTTTCCATTCTGTGGTATGCATTGTTGGAAAGCTTTGCTTCACCTGATTTGACAATTCTTCTATCGATAAGAAGATTATCAACTCTCTCTGCGGCATCCGCAATCTGGTGTCTTAACACATCAGGAGCATTCTCGTACAGCTCAATATCAGCAAAATGCTCTGTTATATTGTTGTACTCAAGCATAACCTCATCTATATGACGTGTAGCTTCCTCCATGACCTCACACTGGTCTCTTATGTATTCAACCATGTCAGGTTCTGAGAAATACGACAGATTGACATTTTCAAGATTCTCATGCTGCTTTTTCCACTCAATATATTCCTCGTCAACCTCTTTAGTATCCTCTTTTAAAGACCACTCCTGCCAGAACGAATCTTTAAGCGGCATTCCGTACTCATCCGTATCCTGATACTTTTCAAGATACCTCTCGTACTCTGTGTCGCTTAGATTCTCATTAGAATACAAAC
>ERZ1034763.627-NODE-627-length-14791-cov-4.071050_pt1 | contig 14791 bp, 16 predicted proteins | sample MGYA00520701_ERZ1034763 | MGnify/ENA primary metagenome ERZ1034763 (study PRJEB33766, sample SAMN09781707) | gut metagenome | biome: gut microbiome | host: Homo sapiens | place: Madagascar | study: EMG produced TPA metagenomics assembly of the PRJNA485056 data set...
GACAACAGCCAATACTCCAAAAATCAAAGACAAAACAGCCATTAGGCCTCCTTTTTTATGTTTTTTTCGATTCTTTGAGAGTGATAAAGAAAAGCTAAAATAAGGTTAAATATGGGTTGATTTTAAATAAAAAAAACACTAGGTTCTTTTTTAAGATGACTGATAAAACGCAAATTACCGTTGCCGATGAATCCGGCGACAAATATAAATACGGCTTTGTGACGGATATTGAAGCCGATACGGTTTCGTGCGGCCTGAATGCCGATATTATCCGTCTGATTTCTGCCAAAAAGAATGAGCCGGACTGGTTGTTGGATTGGCGCCTGAAAGCTTTTGAGTTTTGGAAAGGTATGACGGAGCCTGCTTGGGCAAAGCTGAGTTATGATAAAATAGATTACCAAAAACTGGCCTATTATTCAGCGCCGAAGCAAAAAAACCGCCCAAAAAGCTTGGACGAGATAGATAAGAATTTGCTCTCAACCTATGAAAAATTGGGAATTCCCTTGAAAGAGCAAGAGGTCTTAGCAGGAGTGGTTGCGGTAGATGCGGTATTTGACAGCGTGTCTGTTGCGACGACCTACCGAGCCAAGTTGGCTGAAAAAGGCGTAATTTTCTGTTCTATTTCAGAAGCTGTCAGAGAACATCCCGAGCTGGTTAAAAAGTATCTGGGCTCGGTTGTGCCTTATACGGATAATTTCTTTGCCTGCCTGAATTCGGCAGTATTTACGGACGGATCTTTTGTATATATTCCCAAAGGGGTTAAATGCCCAATGGAGCTGTCCACCTATTTCAGAATTAACGCCAAAAATACGGGGCAGTTTGAGCGCACGCTGATTATTGCCGATGAGGAAAGCTATGTGTCTTATCTGGAGGGGTGCACGGCGCCGCAGCGCGATGAAAATCAGCTCCATGCCGCAATTGTCGAGATTGTTGTGTTGAAAGATGCCGAAGTCAAATATTCAACGGTTCAGAACTGGTATCCTGGGGATAAAGACGGTAAAGGCGGCGTGTATAACTTTGTGACCAAACGGGCTGCGTGTCGGGGCGCAAATTCCAAAATTTCATGGACGCAGGTTGAAACGGGGTCGGCCGTAACATGGAAATATCCCTCTTGTGTGCTGCAAGGCGATAATTCTGTTGGGGAATTTTACTCGGTGGCCATTACAAATAACCGCCAACAGGCCGATACCGGAACAAAAATGATTCATATCGGCAAAAATACCTCTTCTAAGATTATCTCAAAAGGAATTTCAGCCGGATTCTCAAACCAGACCTACCGCGGGTTGGTTAAGGTTGCACCGGCAGCGGACGGAGCTCGCAATTACACGCAATGCGACAGTTTGCTTATTGGGCGCACATGCGGGTCGCACACGGTGCCCTATGTCGAAAATCGGAATAAGACAGCTTGTCTGGAGCACGAAGCGACAACCTCAAAAATCAGCGATGAACAGCTGTTTTACTGTCGTCAGAGAGGAATTAGCGAGGAAGAGGCCGTCAGCTTGATTGTGAACGGATTCTGTAAAGAAGTAATGCAGCATTTGCCGATGGAATTTGCGATTGAGGCGGCCAAATTGATTAATATTTCACTGGAAGGGAGTGTCGGGTGATGGATACGTATGAGCGGGCCCTTAAAACATGGGGAAAAGAAGCGCAGATGCTTCAGGTTATTGAGGAAATGAGTGAGCTGACAAAAGAAATATTGAAAAATATCAACCGTGGAAAAAACAATGTTTCGGAGATTATTGAAGAAACGGCTGATGTTGAAATTATGCTGCGCCAGCTGAAAGTTTGTTACGGAATAGACAAGCAGGTTGAAGCCTATAAAAAAGAGAAATTGCAAAAAATTGAAAAACGTTTAGATGAGTGGAATCAAAACAAATGACAACACCATTATTGGAAATAGAAGACTTATATGCCGGCGTGGACGGCAAAGAAATCATCAAAGGATTTAATCTGACAATCAATGCAGGAGAAGTCCATGCTTTAATGGGACCAAACGGCGCCGGAAAGTCAACATTGTCAAATGTGCTGTGCGGCAAGCCAGGGTATCATGTGACATCGGGTTCGGTGCGGTTCAAAGGAAAAGATTTGTTAAAGATGCCGACGGAAGAGCGCGCCCGCGAAGGAATTTTCCTATGCATGCAATATCCGGTTGAAATCCCCGGAGTGCCCGTAACGTCTTTTTTGAAACATGCGGTAAATGCTGTTCGAAAACATAAGGGCGAACCGGAACTTGATACCATGGAATTTATCAAGATGGTGCGTGAAGAAGGCAAAAAATTAGGGTTAGATGCCGAAATGATTAAGCGCGCGGTTAATGTCGGATTCTCCGGCGGCGAGAAGAAGCGGCTTGAGACTTTGCAAATGGCTGTCCTTAAACCGACCTTGGCCATTTTGGATGAAGCGGATTCGGGATTGGATATTGATGCGTTAAGAGTGGTCGCGGACGGCGTCAATGCCTTGCATACAAACGAAAATGCCTTATTGGTTATCACGCACTATCAGCGTCTGTTAAATTATATTGTGCCGGATTTTGTTCATATTTATGCGGATGGTAAAATTGTCAAAACCGGCGGTAAGGAATTGGCGGCGGAGCTTGAGCAAAAGGGCTATGCCGAATTTGTGAAAGAAAAAGAATGAGCGGTTTGCTGCAAGATATAGAGCTTATCGGCGATAATATCCCATGGCTGAAAGAAGCGCGTCAAAAAGGGCGTGAGGCTTTTTTGGCTCAGGGAATCCCGACGCCGAAAACAGAGGCTTGGAAATACACCAAACCCAACCGTTTTTTTGAGCGGGAGTTTACCTGCGCGCCCAAAGGAATAAGAGCGGAAATTCGCCTGCCGGAGATACCTTTTGCGTGCTATAAAGTTTGTTTTGAAAATGGTGTGTTCACGCCAAAAGATTCTGAATTGCCTGACGGAATAGAAATCGTGCCATTGATTGAGGCTGTTATGTTTCGTCCCGAAATCAGAGCGCATATCGGGAATTTGGCTCAGGTGGAAAATCATCCGTTTGCGGCATTAAATATGGCGTATCTGGAAGAAGGAATATATATCCGCGTGCCGCAGGGATATCGCTTGGATAGGCCGATTGCCTTGATATATCACACAAATGTTCCGAAAGACAACTTAATGTATAATGTGCGCAATTTGGTCGTGGTTGAGCCTGAGGCCGAATTGGAGTTGGTAGAGTATTTTGGGTGGAAGGGGGCGCAAAAGGCATCATATTTTACAAATATCGTCAATGAGATTGAAATCAAAACAGGCGGCGTTCTGCGCCATTACAAAGTTCAAGACGAAGCATTTAAGGCGGCTCATATTGCTTTGAATGCCGTTTCTATCGGACAAAACGGAAAATATAAAAGTTTTTGCCTGCAAAAAGGAGCCGATTTAGGGCGTCATGAAACCAAAGTGTTGTTAGCGGAAGAAGGGGCCGAAACACAGGTCGATGCAGCCTATATGATGAACGGTTGGGCAACATTGGACACAACAACCGATATTGAGCATCAGAAGCCGAATACAAAATCTCTGTTGCTGGTCAAAGGCGTTGTCGGCGGACAGGCCAAGGGTGTTTTTCAGGGAAAAATTCATATTGAACCAGACGCCGTCAAAACAGAAGGCTATCAGTTGCACAAGGCCATGCTGTTGAGCGATGAGGCCGAAATAGATGTGAAGCCGGAGCTTGAAATTTTTGCCGATGATGTTAAATGTTCGCACGGCGCCGCTTGCGGGCAGTTGGATAAAGAGCAACTGTTTTATATGCGTTCCCGCGGGATTGGCGAAAAAAAGGCTGAACAATTGTTGATAGATGCCTATCTGAACGATGTGATAGCCAAAATTGATGATGAAAAAGTCAATTTGTGGATTAAATCTTTAGTGAAAACAATCGGCACGGAGCCCTCTCGAGGAGAGAACAATGTATAACGTAGAGCAAATCAGAAAAGATTTTCCGATTTTCGATGTGTCTGTTAACGGACAGGCGAATACATTTTTGGATTCATCGGCCTCGGCACAAAAGCCGCGCAGCGTGATTGATAAAATGGTTCAGGTTTATGAACAGGAATATGCCAATGTTCACCGCGGATCTTATTTGCTGTCCGAGGAAATTACGTCAGCTTATGAAGAGGCGCGCAAAATCGTTCAGAAATTTTTGAATGCGGCTTCTCCTGCAGAAATTGTGTTTACGCGCAATGCAACGGAGTCAATTAATTTGGTCGCCTCAACATGGGGACGCAAGTTTTTGACAAAGATTGACGAGGTCATTATTACCGAAGCCGAGCATCACGCAAATTTGGTGCCATGGCAGGTTTTGCGCGATGAAATAGGGTTCGAGCTCAAAATTTGCAAAATCAAAGATGACGGAGCGTTTGATTGGGATGATTTTTGCAGATTGTTGAGCGGAAAAACAAAATTAGTCGCCGTTACGGGAATGTCTAATGTGTTGGGAACAATTTTCCCGATAAAACAAATTATTTCCTCGGCGCACAGAGTCGGGGCAAAGGTGTTGGTTGATGCGTGCCAGCTGGCCGTCCACCAAAAAATTGACGTTCAGGAGATGGATTGCGATTTTCTTGCCTTTTCAGGGCACAAAACCTATGGCCCGAGCGGAATTGGCGTTCTATATGCCAAATATGATATTTTAAAAGCCATGCCGCCGTATCAATATGGGGGAGATATGGTTGACGTGGTTACCTATCAAACCACAACTTTTGATGAGCCTCCTGCACGGTTTGAAGCGGGAACGCCGGCGATTGTTCAAGCCATAGGCTTGGGCGAAGCGTTAAACTATATGATGTCTCTCGGAATGGAAAATATTACAGCACATGAAAACGAGCTGACAAAATATACGTTGCAAAAGCTGTCCGAAATTAAAGGTCTGAGGCAAATTGGAACAGCAGAAGGTAAAGGCGGCGTGTTTTCTTTTGTGATTGAGGGGATTCATCCGCAGGATTTGGCTTTTATTTTAGATAAGGAAGGTGTATCGGTCAGAGTCGGACATCATTGCGCGGCGCCTTTGGTTCGGCGGATGGGCTATGAATCCGTTGTGCGGGCATCACTCGGGTTGTATAATACCAAACAGGATATTGATATTTTGTGTAAAGCCTTAAACAAGGCCAAAACGTTTTTCTAAGGACAAAACGATGGAAGAAATAACGGATATAAATCCTGAAGATTATAAAAAAGAATATGTCGCAAAGGCCGGACAGCCGCTGCCTGAGGGAAGCAAAAAAGCCTCCAGAGAAGCGGTGATTGAGGCGTTGAAGACGGTCTCCGATCCCGAAATTATGGTCAATATCTGGGATATGGGGTTGGTATATAAGCTGGAGCAAAAAGAAAATGGCGATGTATATATTGAGATGACAGTGACCTCGCCGATGTGTCCTGTGGCGGGTGTTTTGCCCGAACAGGCTGCGCAGGCCGTATCGTTGGTTGAAGGAGTCGGGGAGGTCGAAGTGCGCATCGTCTGGGAACCGGCTTGGAGTTTTGAGATGTTGAGCGATGAAGCCAAAGCTATGTTTGAACTGCTGTAATGGTGCTGTAAAGGATTAAAGAAACGAGCGGACGGAGTGTATCCGCTCTTTTTTTATTGCCTTGAGCTTTTTTAGATGTTACAAGAACATAAAAAGGCAAAGGTAAAATGACAATAGACGAATTGATAGATAATTTTGAATTCTTGGATTCTTGGGAAGATAAATACAGATATCTGATAGAACTTGGCGAAAAACTACCGCCATTGGAAGATAAATGGCGGACGGAAGAATGGAAAGTCAAAGGCTGTCAGTCGCAGGTATGGCTCGTGCCTGATTTTAAAAATGGGATTATTCATTTTGCAGGCGACAGCGACGCGATGATTGTCAAAGGGTTGATAGCTGTTGTCCTAATGATTTATAATGATAAATCCCCAGAAGAAATTAAATCAATTGCAGTTAGCGATATTTTTGCTAAACTCGGACTTCAGGAACATCTGACGCCCTCCCGCCGCAACGGGCTTGAGTCAATGATAGAAAAAATAAAGCATTATGCAGAGGCTTTGCAATAAACAAAGGATATAATCATGAATATTCATGAATATCAGGCTAAAAAAATTTTTGAGCAATATGGGATAAAAATTCCCAAAGGAAAAATAGCTTATACGCCCGCCGAAGCGGTCGAGGTTGCTCAAGAAGTTTCCAAAAAAGGTCCGTGGGTTTTAAAAGCACAGATTCAATCCGGTGCCAGACATAAGGGGTATTTTTTGGAAAAACAGGCCGGTCATGGCGGCGGTGTGCGGATTCTCACCAAAAAGAAAGAGATTTTTGAAAACGCCAAACAGATGCTGGGCGCAACGTTGGTAACAGTTCAGACAGGTCCCGTCGGAAAAAAAGTCAGCCGGATATATGTTGAGGCGTTTAACAAAGTTGAAAGCGGTTTTTATATGGCATTGGCCGTCGGACGTGTGGCTGCGGAGCTGACGCTGCTTGTGGCGGATATCAAAGACGGCGATATTATGAAAATCGCCATGAATAAGCCTAAAAAGGTTTTGAGAATTAAGCTTGATGTGGACGGAGATACGCGTCCCGAGCAGGTGCAGCAGGTCATGGACTTTTTGAAATTACCGGCGCGGGCGGCGCATAATCTGGAAAACCTGATAAACGGACTGCACAAAGCCTTTTTGCAAAAAGATGCGGCAATGATTGAAATTAATCCTGTCGGCGTGATGAAAAACGGCGAGTTGGTTGCGTTGGATGCAAAAATCTCATTTGATGACAATGCATTATTCAGGCAGCCTGAAGTTGCTCCGCTGAAAGATGAATGTGAACTGTCAGAGAGGGATATTCAGGCCTCTAAATATAAATTTACATACAGCGAATTTGACGGAGCTGTCGGATGCATTGTTAACGGAGACGGGCTGGCTTTAACGGCCATGGATTTATTGAAAGATAAAAACAAAGGAATGGCCTGCTTTATCAATGTTAAAGGCGGTGTTGACAAAGACAAGATTGCTTCGGGCATCAAAATTATTATGACCAATCCGCGGGTCGAAGGCATTATGCTGAATATCTTGGGCGGGTTTGTTCGGTGCAACCTGATTGCCGACGGAATTATTTCGGCGGCATCGGAGGTTGGATTGAACGTGCCGTTGGTTGTTCATTTTGAGGGAACAAATAAAGCTCTGGCTGAAGAGATTTTGAAAAATTCAAAATTGCCGATTATTTGGGCGGAGACAACGGAAGATGCCGTTGAAAAACTTGTCTCGGCAATGGAGGAGGCGGCCTGATGTCTGTTTTTATTGATAAAAAAACAAAAGTAATTTGTCAGGGAATGACGGGCGTTCAAGCGTCTTTTCATACTCAAAGGTCTTTGAATTACGGGACAAAAATTGTAGGCGGCGTAACCCCAGGCAAAGGTGGAACATTGCATTTGGGGCTGCCTGTTTTTGATACAATGAAAGAAGCCGTTGCTGAAACAGGTGGAACGGCAAGTATTATGTATGTGCCGGCTAAGGCTGTCAAATCGGCCGTCAAGGAAGCCATTGATGCCGGTCTTAAATTAGCCGTGTGTATTGCTGACAGCGTGCCCTTGAAAGATATGCTTGAGATAAAAGAAATGCTCAGAGAGTCTGAAATGCGGTTTATCGGGCCGAATACCCCCGGAATTATTACACCAAAAGAAGCTCATTTAGGCGTCTTCCCTGAAAATATTCTTAAACAGGGGCGCATTGGAATTGTGTCTCGGTCTTCAACCTTGACTTATGAAGCTATTTTGGAAACAAATCGGGCGGGGCTTGGAGAGTCGACGGTTGTCGGGTTGGGCGATGATATCCTGATGGGGGTTGATTTTATTGATGTGCTTAAGGCTTTTCATGAAGACAAAAAGACAGACGCTGTTGTGATGTTGGGGCATTTGGGTGGTGCTTTTGAGGAAGCCGCGGCATCATGGTATAAAAAACTTGAGCATAAAAAGCCCGTTGTGGCATTTGTAGCCGGAGATGCCGTTCCTTTCGGGCATCGGATGGGGTATGCCGGCGATGTCTTAACAAACGGATATGTGTCTGTTCAGGATAAAAAAGATGCGTTGGCCGAGGCGGGAATTATCGTGGTCAATCATATTAACGATATCCATACAAAACTGGCAGAGCTTGCTCTCAAATGACTTTTTTAAAAACTCTTCTAAATCTGATTTTGCCGCCGCGGTGCTTTTATTGCGGCAAGGTATTGGATGAAGACAAAGGCTTGTGCGATTCCTGCATATCAAAGATTGATTTTTTGAACGGTGCGGTTTGCCGGCGGTGCGGGCGTCCGCTGCCTCAAATGTTGGAAGATGACAAAAAGCTGCTGTGCGGAGAATGCTTAAAACCTCATCGGCGAAAATGGTTCAGATTGGCGCGCTCAGCCGCAGCCTATGATGAGTTTTCAAAAAAGTTGATTTTGGATTTTAAGTTTTATGATAAAACGGATTTAGCCTCCCTTCTAGCTAAGATGATGTTTGTCGCCGGAAAAGACATTTTTGAGGCAGGAGTGGATATTATAGTTCCGGTGCCGCTGCATTATACGCGGCTGATGAAACGCAAATACAATCAGTCGGCATTGCTGGCTAAGGAACTCGGTAAATTGGCAAAAATAAAAGTTGCATATGATGCAGTCATTAAAAAACGCAAAACAAAGCCGCAAGTCGAATGTTCTGGAGATGAACGCTTGCAAAATGTCCGCGATGCATTTGTTGTGAAAAATCCTGAAAAAGTAGCAGGAAAAAGGATTTTATTGATTGATGACGTGCTGACGACGGGAACAACGCTCAAAGAATGCACTTTGGCACTCAAAAAGGCCAAGCCGAAGTCTGTGGACTGGCTGACGGTAACAAGAGTGGTATAAAAACTGTTGCTTTGCAGGGTATTTTGGAGTATAACCCGTTGAAAAAGTTTTTTGAAAGTCGAATAAATGAAAGTTGATATATTTGATTTTGAGTTGCCGAGAGAGCTGATTGCGTCTCAACCTGTGACACCGCGCCATGCTTCGCGTTTGTTGGATTTGTCGGTCGAGGGAAAAATAACGGACAGACATTTTTCGGACTTGCCGGAACTGCTCAACGAAGGCGATGTGCTGGTTTGCAATGATACAAAGGTTATTCCGGCGCGCCTTTACGGAAAAAGAGGCGAAGCTTTGGTTGAGGTAACGCTCTATCATCCAGTAGATGGGTTGAGCTGGTGGTCGTTTATCAAAAACGCCAAACGCCTGAAACAAGGGGATATTGTTAAATTTTATAATGAAACGACTTCGGCCGAAGAGTCTGAATTTGGCGCAGAAGTCTTAGAAAAAGATGCAGAAGATGGTGTCCTGTTGCGCTTTACCTGTCAAACGGCCGCTTTGCCGAAACTTTTGGAAGAATATGGATTTATGCCGCTGCCGCCCTATATTAAAAGAGACCGCCCGGGAAAAGAGTCAATTTGGCACAAGTTTGATGATAAAGAAAATTATCAAACGGTATATGCCAAGCATGACGGGGCTGTTGCGGCGCCGACAGCGGGGCTCCATTTTACGTCGCAGGTCTTAGATGCCTTAAAAGCCAAAGGCGTCAAACAGGTCTTTGTAACGCTTCATGTCGGTGCGGGAACTTTTCTACCCGTTAAGACGGACGATACAAAAAATCATAAAATGCATGCCGAATACGGAGTTATTACAAAGGATGCTGCCGATATCATCAATCAAGCCAAACACAGCGGCGGGCGTGTTGTTGCCGTAGGAACAACATCATTACGCCTTCTTGAATCGGCAGCTGATGATAAAGGATTGGTGCATCCTTTTTGCGGCGAAACAGATATTTTTATTACGCCGGGGTATAAGTTTAAACTATTGGATATGCTGATTACGAATTTCCATCTGCCGAAGTCGACTTTGTTTATGTTGGTCAGCGCCGTAGCCGGTTTAGATCGGATGAAAGAAGCTTATGCACATGCCATCAAGGAAAAATACAGATTTTATTCTTACGGGGACAGTTCTATCTTAAAGTGCGTAAATAAAATTTAACTTTTTGCCGCTAAACTTAAGACAATTTTGAAGATTCTTAAAAAGGCAAAATGAACGTGTGGCTGCAGCAAAAATTGGAAAAATATTTACCTCTAATCAGCGGAATGTTGATTCCTGCGGCATTTTTTGCTGTTGCATTTTTGAGCTTTTTGGCCAAAGAAGGGTTCAGCTATGAGACGGCAAAAATTTTTCATAGCGGATTTTATCTGATTAGCGGGTTGTTTTTGATTTTTTTGATTAACATCAATGACGGGCGTCCGTTATTTTTCGGCTTGATTCTAATCGTGGGATATACATTGGTTAATTATCTGAAAAGCGCTTATGGAGAACAATTCAAAGAAACAATTTGGTATCAGAATTTAAGTATTCTTCTTCCGATTAATTTATTGTTTTTTTATTTTTATGCGCCAAGGCGTCTGATAAGCCGAAAGACCTTTTATCTGCTTGTGGCTGTTGCCGGAGAATACGCCTGCGTGGAAATGTTTTGCCGTCAGGGATTGGGGTTGGAGGTGTCTGAGGTAAACTATGGCGCAATGACCTGTTTCGCTCTTTTGGGAATTGTGACATTGGGAGGCTCTGTTAAAAACGGACAAGTGCTGGATTATGGGTTTTTGTTCGCAGTTTTGAGCACAGCGGCGGGAATATTCTTTGCCTCTTCTGCAGCCGGTCGGAGTTTGTTTTTTTGTCTGGCTCAGGGAATATTGTTCGGAAGTGTGGTTTATACAAGTATTTATAATCGTTATTATGACAGGACAACAGGTTTTTATAGTCAATATTCCTATCAAAAACAATCCAAAAGTTTTCCGTTGAAATACAGCCTCGGTATTGTCAGTCTGGATGGATATGATAAATTTTTGACCTCTGTTGGAAAGAAAAAAACAGAAGTCTTAGCAGGGCTTGTTGCCGGTGTCATACAAGAGCTTTTGCCGGAAGAAACAAACGTTTACAGATATGCGGACGATGAATTTGTTATTCTTTATAAAAAGCTTGATAAAAAAGAGAGTTTTAAAGAAGCTGATGATTTGCGCCGCACGATAGCCGGCATATCGTTTGCTTTTGAAAAGAAACAAAAAATCCCCGTAAAATTAACCATATCCTGCAGTGTCGCTGAAAAAAAAAGAAGTGATTCCGGCGCGGAAGAAGTTTTAGCCCGCGCCGATAAGGCGTTGCGTTCAACATTAAAATTCAGCCACAATGTGACATCAAAAGGCTAGTTTTTAATTTTTTTGAGTGCAAGAACCAGAACAAAACCGCCAATCAGAATAAGCGGCGCGGAAAGCATTTGTCCCATGGTAACCGAGCCGAAGAAAAAGCCAAGCTGCGCATCTGGTTGCCGAAATTGTTCCATAGATATTCTGAAAACACCGTAACACAACACAAACAAACCGGAAAGAAAGCCATTGGCTTTTCTGATTTTGGGAAGTTTCCAAAGCAGATTCAAAACAATAAACAGAACGAGCCCCTCAAAAAAAGCCTCATAGAGTTGAGACGGATGCCGCGGCAGATATCCGCCAGCCGGAAAACGAACAGCCCAAGCAACATCTGTAACGCGTCCCCAAAGTTCATCATTAACAAAATTGGCTAACCGTCCCAAAAAAATGCCGATAGGTGCATAAAGAGCGACAATGTCCGTAATGGCAAGGAAAGGAAATTTGAACCGTTTGGCAAAAATAAAGGCTGCCGCACAAACACCGGCGATTCCGCCGTGAAAAGACATGCCTCCTTTCCAGAGCTCAAAAAGTCGCCATGGTTTGAGCCACATTTCCGTGCCGCCGTAAAAGACGGCATATCCTAAACGTCCGCCGATGATAATGCCTAATGTGATATAAAAAACAAGATCTTCAATATTTTGTTTGGAATATCCAAGGTTGTTTTTGGCATTGTTGCGTAAAAACAAAAACCAAGCGCCCAAAATGCCAAATAAATAGGCCAGAGAATACCAACGAACAACCAAAGGGCCCAAACTCAGAGCAATGGGCGAAATCTCGGGATAGGCCAGACCAATCATAATAAAATCCTTTGCATATAAAAAATTTTTAAATCGATTAAAGAATAATTAATTTGCACAAATATATCCACACCTAAAAATATGAAAAAAAATTTTTTTACGTAACTTATTGATTTGCAATAAAAGAAGTGCCAGCTTTTTATCCACAGAGGGAAAATTAGTGGAAAAAAACGACTCGGCGGTTGCATTTATTAATTGCGCAAGGCAAGCTTTGAAATATATCAAAAGTGACAACTGTTTTTTGGAGAACCAAAAATGCTTCCGGCTCAGAATTTAGCCCCAGATGTAAACCCCATAGACATGGTGGAGAATATTTTTGCGTCCAAGTCGTTTGAGCTTGAGCGCCGCAATCAAAATGAAGTGGTTGTTGAAGTGCAGGGAAAATGGGACAATATGCTGCTGTTCTTTGCATGGGAAGCCTCTATGAAATGTTTGCATATGTCTTGTCTGATGAATATTGATAATGCTCTGGAAGACAGAAGCAAAGTTTTTGAGCTGTTGGCTTTGGTTAATGAAAATTTGTGGGTGGGGCATTTTTCTTATTGGACGGAGCAAAAGATGCCCGTTTTCAAACATTCGGTCTTTTTGAATTATGAAGAAGAATTTTTTGAGCACAAAATTGCTCAAATGATAGATATTGCCGTTAAAGAATGCGAGCGGATGTATCCGGTATTTAAGGTCGTGCTGACCAAAGGAATGGATCCCAAACAGGCGCTGTATCCGTTGTTGATGGAAACGGTCGGGCAGGCCTGAAACTAACTTTCTCATAAATAAAAGAAAAAGCATTCCTTTCTCAATGGAATGCTTTTATCTTTCTTAGACAACGAGGCTGATAACATCAGACACGCTTTTGCAGTCGGTTAGCTTGTCATAGGAAACGAAAATATCGTTTTCCTGAAGCTCCTGATAGAGTTCGACATAGTCCGAAGCCGCAAAGTAGAGATCCTTCAGAAGGGTCGTGGCGGTCACGCGTTTTCCCATGCAGGCCACATGTTCTTGAACAATGTCAATAATCTTTTTTGTCAGTTCCATATCGCAAAAGTTTTAAATGATTTTACGATTGCTTGTCGCAGGATTTTTGACGTCAGGACTGTTCGGAAGAGATGTTTTCTGAGGAGGCCTTGGAGAATCCAGCGGTGTGGAAGGACAGTCGAGTTGCTCTGAAAGGCTCTTGAGCCCTAAGATGAAGCAGAGCGACGAGAGAATGTGTTTTATCTTCATAATAAATATATTTAATTGGTTTGTTAAACCAAGATTATCCAAAGAAACAAAACTTTGCAAGGATTATTTTTGTTATTCTTTTTAGGTTGCAGTCTTCTAATTTAGGAAATAATAATTCCCATAAAACGATAATGAGAAAAATAATTATTTTTTTAGTTGCAAATATAACTTTTTATGTTATAAATAATCAAAAATATCAACACAAAGGGGATTTTTGAGAAATGAGGAAAAAGACGCTATCTTTACCGGATATGAATGTAACCTCGGCGCCGGATGCAATAAGATATGTTGCCGAAAGAATAAAAATCGCCCGCCTCAGTAAAAATATGACTCTCGAAAAAATGGCTGACAGTCTCGGAATTACCCGCAAACAAATGCAAAATTATGAAAGCGCTAAATGCAATATGACCGTTTCCAGATTGTGGGAGATTGCCACATTGTTGAATATTGGTGCCGGATTTTTTATTAACGGCCTGACAGAAGAAAAGCCTTTCCTTGAAAATGAAGATTTAAGAGTTATTCAAAAACTTCATAATATTAAGGATCCGAAACTTCAAGCCTCATTGTTTGGGATTCTTAAAGAGCTCTAAATGGTTTTGAGCTGTCGCAAATACTTTTTTCATCAAGGTTGAAACAGGGTAATCCCCAAGTTTTTCAGGGCGGATAAAACATCCATCAGGCGTGGGAGTTTTCTGCATTTTCAAAAAACAAATATGCAAGGTTAATTTAAAATGTGTAAAAACATGAGAAACTGTTAATCCGCTGTCTTTGGCTCCAGTAAAAAGTTTATCTTCCGACCACGGAAATTCATAAAGACCGGACAAAAGTCCTTTTTCGGTTCGGCGGCGAATAAAAAATTCTCCTTTAGAATTTGTAATAATAAAAACAAAACCACTTTTTTCTTTTTTGGGCAAACGGTGGCGGGCTGGAATTTGCTCCAAATCGGGCAAGCCTTTAGATTGGCAAGACTTATTCCATGGACATTCTAAACAGCGCGGATTTTTGGGAGTGCAAACAGTCGCCCCCAGATCCATAATCGCCGAAGCATAATCCGCGGGGTGTTTTTTATCCGTTAAACTTTCGGCTTTAGCGAAAATCTCGGCTCTGATATCATCCAGCGGCGCAGTCAGATGATACAACCGGCAGATGATTCTCATGACATTACCGTCAACAACTGTTTCAGGTGCATTAAAAGCCAGAGCCAAAAAACTGGCAACCGTATAAGGACCAATTCCTTTCAGCTTGAGCACGTCAGCACGGGTGTGAGGAAAAATGCCGCCAAAATCCGACATAATAATTTTTGCCGTATTGTGCAGAGAACGTGCGCGGGTATAATAGCCAAGCCCCTGCCAATAGGTATAAACTTCTTCTTGAGTGGCCGCGGCCAACGAGGCAATCGTCGGAAAACGTTTCATAAATCGTTCAAAATAGGGAATAACGGTTTTGACGGTTGTTTGTTGAAGCATCAATTCTGAAACCAAAACAACATAAGGATTCGGATGAGCTCCGCCCTTAACCCGCCATGGTAAATCACGGCCGGATTCGGCATACCAATCCAA
>ERZ1034763.629-NODE-629-length-14764-cov-7.150588_pt1 | contig 14764 bp, 10 predicted proteins | sample MGYA00520701_ERZ1034763 | MGnify/ENA primary metagenome ERZ1034763 (study PRJEB33766, sample SAMN09781707) | gut metagenome | biome: gut microbiome | host: Homo sapiens | place: Madagascar | study: EMG produced TPA metagenomics assembly of the PRJNA485056 data set...
TGACATATAGAACGGATGAAGAATTTGGTATGAAGTTTTGAAGGAATCAGACTTAATTAGAATATAATATGTTTACAACCCATTGGGTTGGATATAGGGGTGTGGTGAAATGGTATCATAGGGGTCTCCAAAACCTTTGCCGCGGGTTCGATTCCTGCCACCCCTGTTTTTTATTTTGTGACGCAAGAATTTAGCTAAGTAAGCTATATTTCTTGTGTTTTTTTGTGTAAACACTTAGCAAAGGCAAAGCTTGAGCTTAGTGTTTACCACATCCTGATTAGATTATATCAGGATGTTCATTTAGTAATGATATATGCACTTCATATAGGAGATAAGGGCATGAGTAAAATCAATAACATTTTAAAGAAAGACATTGTACTATCAATATCAATTATACTTGCTATTTTATCAATGTTTATAATAACACCTGATAAAGAATATATAGGATATATTGACTACAGAACCCTTGCAATATTATTTTCGTTGATGGCTGTTATGGAAGGGTTTAAGCAGATGGGAGTGTTTGGAAGAATTGCCCATGCGCTGGTGTACAGATGTAAGAATATCAACAGCCTGGTTGTGATTCTTGTCATGCTGTGCTTCTTTGGCAGTATGCTTATTACTAATGACGTATCTTTGATAACATTTGTTCCACTAACAATTACAGTTTTTGATATGTTACCAGATAAAGTGAGAAGCTGCTGGCTTATGACAGTTGTTATAATGCAGACAATTGCAGCTAACCTTGGAAGTATGCTGACACCAATAGGCAATCCACAGAATCTGTATCTTTTTACGTTGTCAGGAATGAGTCTGGTGGAATTTTTAAAGCTTATGCTGCCATTAAGTTTTGTGTCATTAGTTGTGATAATCGTATGGATTGCAGTTAAATCATTTATTGCAGATAAGAAATTCAGATTTGATGATGGCATTGATTTTAAGATAGATTTGAATGATAAAGAATATAGCAGAAAATTATTTGTTATGTATGCGGTGCTGTTTTTAGTGTGCCTGCTTACAGTGGCAAGATTAATTCCTGTACAGGCCACATTAATAGCCGTGATATTAATGATAGTGATTTTTGACAGAAAAGTTTTAAAGAAAGTTGATTATTCACTATTGCTCACATTTACTGCATTATTTATATTTATTGGAAATGTTGGAAGAGTGGGAGTGTTCAGTGATTTTCTTGCAAGTGTTATTAACGGAAGAGAAATGTATACAGCTATAGCGAGCAGCCAGATTATGAGTAATGTGCCAGCAGCTATTCTTCTTACAGGATTTACAGACAATATAAAAATGCTTATATTAGGGACTGATATAGGCGGACTTGGAACTCTTATAGCATCGATGGCAAGCCTTATTTCATTTAAATATATAATACGTGAGAAGGATTGCAGCAAAGGCAGGTATATAAGTTTATTTACAGTTTATAATTTGATGTTTCTTATAATATTAATTTTATTTGTTAATGTTTTTAAAATATGATACTATAGTGACACTTAGTTGGTATTGAAAGGAGTTATTATGAATCCAGCATCATTATTTAAGATTAAACAGGCGATGGGACGTTTTCAGGGTACACATCCTAAGTTTGTATCATTTTTAAGAGACGTTTTTGGAGCAGGAATACCAGAGGGCTCTGTTATTGAGATAAGTGTTACTAAGCCGGGAATGGACAAGGTTACTACTAATATCAAGGTACAGCAGTCTGACCTTGAGCTTTTAGATGGTTTAAGGGATTTAACTTAAATATCAGGAGGTGGGTATGGCACAGATAGGAACTGTTATTAAAGCAGCGATTGATTATTTTGATGGAGACGTCAGGAGAATTAATCATTTTCTTAAAGTGTATGGATACAGCAAGACGTTGGGAGAGCTGGAAGGACTGGATGAGAGAACACTTGAGATTCTTGAGACAACATCAGTTCTTCATGATATAGGAATCAAGATATCTGAGCAGAAGTATAATTCAAGTGCCGGAAAATATCAGGAGATAGAAGGACCAGCGGTGGCGGAGAATATTCTTCGTGCTATTGGTGGTTATGATGAAGAGTTTATAGAGCGTGTTAAGTTCCTTATAGGACATCATCATACATATGACTCGATTGATGGTATTGATTATCAGATACTTGTCGAGGCTGATTTTCTTGTCAATGCAGATGAGGATGGACTTAGCAAAGAAGCAGTCAAAGCATTTGCTGATAAGATATTTAAGACTGCAAGTGGATTAAGTATATTAAATAGTAATTATATTAGAGAGGTGTAGATATGCCAGTTGTTAATGGTAGTAATTTTAGTAATAATAGTGGAAAGAATGGCAAAAAGAAGGTTAATCCTATCCTTCCGCTTATAGTTATGGTTATATTAGCGGTTGCAATGATTGCATTGTCATCATTTGTAGCAGATGTCAATTCATCAATGTATCAGAAACAGCAGGAATTGCAGTCAATGTATGATGAGCAGAATTCTGGACAGTAAAGTTATGATTAAATCAGGCAGGAGATTTCGTACAAAATTCTCCTGCCTTTGTTATTATCTTAAATTATGTTATGATGTTGGGGTCAAAAGGTATTTTGACCCCTTTGATACCAGATTGCTACGTGCTTTGCACTCTCACAATCCTCAAAAACATTCGTAATCCGCTCATTTTTCTTTGAAAAATGGCTACTTACTCATGTTTTTGGTGGGTCAAAAGGTCAAAAAACCTCTTGCAAGCAAGCTTGCATCGGCTTTCTGACCTTTTGACCCTGGTATCATGTTATGTAAAGATTGTATTATGCTGTGATTGTAGTTCCAGTCTTACCATCAAGACTTGACATAGCCTTATCAAGATTAGCGATAACAGCCTTTCTGTCTGCATCTGCTGTTACGAATCTGATAGAAGCATCAACCTTAGGGAAAGTTGTTACAGCAGGGAAATGTCCGTTCTTGATATATTCATGAAGGTCAGCGGCTGAAATCTTATCAAATGCCTTTTCATTAGCTGTACCCTTCTCGATAGTGAGCTGGTCATATCCTGTAAGGAATAAAAGTGTGCTTGCGCCGACAAGTTCAGCAAGCTTGGCTGCTGTGTAATCCTTCTCGATAATAGCACTTGCACCTTTAAGGTGTGCACCCTGCTGTAATACAGGAATACCACCACCGCCGGCAGCGATAACAACCTGGTCTGCATCAAGTAAAGCCTTAACAGCATCAATCTCATATATATCAATTGGCATAGGAGCGGCTATAATTCTTCTGAATTTACCAGGCTCTTCTTCGATAACATGATTACCCTTTTCTTCTTCTGCCTCAGCTTCTTCCTTGGTCATGTAACGTCCGATAATCTTAGTTGGTTCGCTGAATGCGATATCAAAAGGATCAACTCTTACCTGAGTTATTATAGTTGAAACAGTTTTGTAGATGCCTCTGTTAAGAAGCTCTTCTCTTATAGCGTTCTGAAGATCATATCCAATGTAGCCCTCACTCATGGCACCACATACTGACATAGGTGCAACAGTACGATTATCAGGGTTAAGTCTTGCAAATTCAGTCATAGCTGTCTGAATCATTCCAACCTGAGGTCCGTTACTGTGAGTTATAACAACCTGATATTTGGCTTCTACTAAATCTGCTATAGCAAGAGCGGCTTTTTTAACATTAGCCTGCTGTTCTGGGAAAGTCTCTCCGAATGCATTCCTTCCGAGAGCAACGACAATTCTTTTATTTTCCATAAGAAACTCCATTCCGCCTATTGTTAGACATTTTACTCTGCAGCACTTATTATAGTGCGCTGCATATAATGATATAGAAGTCAGACACTTGTGCTAAGTGTGAGACAATTATTAATAATATTATAATGTATAAGACCTAGAAAATCAATGAAGGAATAAAATTATGGCGATAGTGGAGACTACCTTATCAAAGGTTAATGCAGCGGTTCTTGATACAGGGATTTTCAGGCATAGAGACTTCGACAACAGAATTATAGCGTTCAGGGATTTTGTCAATGGTAAAAATGTTGTCTATGATGACAGCGGTCATGGAACACATGTGGCTGGTATTATAGCTGGAAGTGGTCTGTCATCTAATGGAAAGTACAGAGGGATTGCACCATCTGCCGGGATTATAGCGGTAAAGGTGCTCGATGAGAGCGGCAATGGCAGGATTTCTGATGTTTTAGACGGGGTGGACTGGCTTATAGAGAATAAGAAAAGATTTAATATAAGGGTTGTGAATATATCGTTTGGCTCTGTGCTTAAACTGAATAAAGAAAATATGGAAAGCTACGACAGGCTTGTAAATGGAATTGAAAAGCTGTGGGATAACGGATTGGTTGTTGTCGCGGCTGCTGGCAATAATGGGCCTAAACCGGGAAGCATAACAATTCCGGGGATAAGCAGGAAGGTTATAACTGTAGGTGCATTTGATGATACCAAATTTAAATCAGGCAGAGGTCCCACGAAGGAGTGCGTTGCTAAACCAGAAGTACTTGTGACAGGTACTAATATAATAGCGTGCAGCAATTCACAGGGGAAATATGTGTCCAAAAGCGGTACCTCAATGGCGGCACCGATTGTGACAGGTGCGGTTATAAGACTTTTATCCAGAAAACCGGAGATGACACCGGGGGAGGTCAAGTTAAAGATACATGACAGTGCCATAAGGAAGAGCGAGTACAGAAATGCCTGTGCGTGGGGAATATTAGATGTTGCTAAACTTGTATATCATTAGGTTTACTTTTCCAGTTGAAATGTAGTATAATTAATGAGATTATGTGAAATCCGAAAACAGAAATTTTAATTGGAGGAAGAATTAATGATTAGTGCTAATAATGTAACACTTAGAATAGGTAAGAAGGCCTTGTTCGAGGATGTTAATATTAAATTTACAGAAGGAAACTGTTATGGTCTTATCGGTGCTAATGGTGCTGGTAAGTCAACATTTTTAAAGATACTTACAGGACAGATTGAGCCAAGCAAGGGAGATGTGACTATCACACCGGGTCAGAGACTTTCTTTCCTTGAGCAGGATCACTTCAAATATGATGACTGCGTAGTACTTGATACAGTTATACGTGGTAATGAGCGTCTCTATGAGATTATGAAGGAGAAGGACGCTATCTATGCCAAAGAAGATTTCACTGATGAGGATGGAATCAAGGCGAGTGAGCTTGAGGCCGAATTTGCTGATATGAACGGATGGGAAGCAGAGTCAGATGCGGCACAGCTTCTTAACGGACTTGGTGTAGAGACTGACCTTCATTACAAGATGATGTCAGAGCTTAATGGTAGTGAGAAGGTTAAGGTACTTCTTGCAAAGGCGTTATTTGGTAATCCAGATATTCTTTTATTAGATGAGCCTACTAACCACTTGGACCTTGATGCTATTGCATGGCTTGAGGAATTCCTTATCAATTTTGAGAATACAGTAATTGTTGTATCACACGACAGATACTTCCTTAATAAAGTATGTACACAGATTGCGGATATTGATTATGCCAAGATTCAGCTCTATGCTGGTAACTATGATTTCTGGTACGAGTCAAGCCAGCTCCTTATCAAGCAGATGAAGGAAGCTAATAAGAAGAAGGAAGAAAAGATTAAGGAATTACAGGAATTCATCCAGAGATTCTCTGCTAATGCTTCTAAGTCTAAGCAGGCTACTTCAAGAAAGAGAGCATTGGAGAAGATTGAGCTTGATGAAATCCGTCCTTCAAGCAGAAAGTATCCATATATTGATTTCAGACCATCAAGAGAGATTGGTAATGAGGTATTATCAGTTAATGGTATCTCTAAGACAATTGATGGAGTTAAGGTACTTGATAATATTTCATTTATTGTAAACCATGATGATAAGATTGCATTTGTAGGTTCTAATGAGCTTGCAACAACAACACTTTTCAGAATATTAGCAGGTGAGATTGAACCTGATGAGGGGGAATTTAAGTGGGGTGTTACAACATCTATGGCTTATTTCCCTAAGGACAGTGCCGCAGAGTTCAACAGAGAGGACACTATTGTTGAATGGCTTACACAGTACTCACCAGACCCAGATCCAACATATGTGCGCGGATTCCTTGGAAGAATGCTTTTTGCAGGTGAGGATGGCGTTAAGAAGGTTAAGGTATTATCAGGTGGTGAGAAGGTTAGATGTCTTATATCTAAGATGATGATTATGGGAGCTAATGTATTAGTATTTGATGATCCTACTAACCATCTTGATATGGAATCAATCACAGCACTTAATAATGCGCTTATTAAATTCTCTGGTGTTGCGTTATTCACATCGCACGATCATCAGTTCATACAGACAACAGCTAACCGTATCATGGAGATAGTTCCAAGCGGACAGCTCATTGATAAGATTACAACTTATGATGAATATCTTGAGAGCGATGAGATGGCAAGAAAGCGTCAGGGATTCGCAGATAATGCATCGGATGATGAGGATTAATCTGATTCTTATGCAATGAAACGGAGGAGTTAGTTTTGGCAGGAACAGGTAATTCTACTAAAGCCAATAATAATAAATCTAAAAAACGAACTACGACAACAGGACCAGCAAAGACGTCCACAAGCGGTGCAAGAAAATCTTCATCAACAAGGTCTTCTTCAACGAGGTCTTCTTTATCTGGCAGAAGTACATCTGGCAGGACAACATCAAAGAAGCGTAAGAATGTTGTTGCCAATCCACTGAAGGATGAGATAGTTATTCTTATAGCTCTTGCGTGTTCGCTTGTGTTACTGCTCAGCAATTTTAATCTTGCAGGCAGTGTCGGTGCATGGATTAAATGGTTCATGTTCGGTATGATTGGAATTATAGAATATATATTTCCAATCATACTGGCTGTTACATTGATATTCATGGTTTCCAATAAGGACATGCTTGCAGTGGCAAGAGTTAAATCAACAGCGGTATATGCACTTGTTATAGTACTTGCTGCTGGAATTATGAGAATTACGGACAAGCCATCCATTGCGTATTCGTCACTTGGAGAAATGTTTGAGACATGCGCAGATGAAAAGACGAGTGGCGGACTTCTTGGCGGATTATTGTGCAAGATAATGTCTCCGCTCGGAACAGTGGGAACTATAGTGGTTTTACTGATACTGGCGGTCATATGTATAATCATAATAACTGAGAAATCGTTTATAAGCGGCCTTATGGGATTAAAGACGGGCGGCTCAAGAATGATAAAGGCTGCAAGGCAGGATTATGATATATATAAGGAACATGCAAGCGACAGGGCGGCTATGAAGCATGCTATTCAGGAAGAGTATGATACGGAATCGGAAGAGGAGTATCTTATGCGCCGCAAGCGTGAGAAGGAGCTTCGCAATAAGGAACGCCTGAAAAAAGAGCAGGAGATTCTTATCCAGAAGGAGCAGAGAGCCAAGGAACGCATGAACCGCAAGGCGAGAGGTGTTACGCTTGATACAGAGCTTCCAAGAGAAAATGTTGCACCTAACAGTGTGGACATTAAGGAGATAATATCGGATGTCAGCAAGGATATTGACATAACAGATCATTACTCTAAGGATATATATGAGCCAGATGCTGTGACCGAGAATGTACCAGTCGTTGAAAACACATTTAAGCAGGAAATGCAGCAGATAAAGCCTTATGATGCAGTTGATGATGAGATTGTTTTGGAAGAACCGGATGCCACAGGTAACATAGGCACTGAGTCATATGAGGCTGTATCAGAATATAATAATATGGGTTATGAACCGGAAGAACCGGAAGAACTGGAAGAACTGGAAGAACCGGAAGAACCGGACAATGCCGATAACTTGATGCAGCCAGCCAGTCAGCAGAGTGGTCAGTTGAAGCAGAATACCGATTCTACTGCCGGCTCACATGATACATATGTATTTCCACCTGTTGAGCTTCTTACAGCCGGTAATGGCAAGAAGAACAGCAATCAGGCATCGGAAAATCATGATACTGCTATAAGGCTTGTGCAGACATTACAGAATTTTGGTGTCAAGGTTACTATTACAGATATAAGCTGTGGACCATCAGTAACAAGATATGAGTTACAGCCAGAGCAGGGTGTCAAGGTAAGTAAGATTGTATCTTTATCAGATGATATCAAGCTTAACCTGGCAGCATCTGATATAAGAATAGAGGCACCTATCCCTGGAAAGGCGGCTATCGGTATAGAGGTTCCTAATAAGGAGCCGGGAAGCGTACATTTCAGGGAGCTTATTGAGTCAGATACATTTAAGAATGCGCCATCTGCAATTGCATTTGCAGCGGGTAAGGATATAGCAGGTAAGACTATAGTTGCAGATATTGCAAAGATGCCTCATTTGCTTATAGCGGGTGCTACTGGTTCAGGTAAATCAGTATGTATCAACACAATTATTATGAGTATCCTGTACAAAGCTCATCCTGATGATGTTAAGTTAATCATGGTTGACCCTAAGGTTGTTGAGCTTAGTGTATACAATGGCATACCTCATCTTCTTACACCGGTCGTAACAGACCCTAAGAAGGCGTCAGGTGCACTTAACTGGGCAGTGTCAGAGATGACAATGCGTTATAAGAAGTTCGCACAGATGAACGTAAGAGACCTGAAAGGATATAATGCCAAGGTTGCAAAGATGCAGATGCCAGATGGTGAGCAGCCACCAGCAAAGATGCCTCAGATAGTTATAATTATCGATGAGCTTGCAGATTTGATGATGGTAGCACCGGGCGAGGTGGAGGATGCTATATGCCGTCTTGCACAGCTTGCCAGAGCAGCAGGAATACATCTTGTAATCGCTACACAGCGTCCATCAGTTAATGTAATTACAGGTATAATTAAAGCTAATATCCCTTCAAGAATAGCATTTTCGGTATCATCGGGTGTTGATTCAAGAACCATAATAGATATGAATGGTGCAGAGAAGCTTCTTGGTAAAGGTGATATGCTGTTCTTCCCATCAGGCTATCCTAAGCCTGTACGAGTTCAGGGTGCATTCGTATCAGATGAGGAAGTTGGAAGAGTAGTTGATTTTCTTAAAGCTAATATGACTGAGGAAGTCGTATATGATGAGGAAGTTACTAATTCAATAACATCAATGGAGTCAAATGTGTCTGGCAAAGAAAATGAATCAGACAGAGATTCATTATTTGCAGATGCAGGAAGATTCGTTATAGAGAAGGAAAAAGGTTCGATAGGAATGCTTCAGAGATATTTCAAGGTTGGATTTAACAGGGCAGGAAGAATTATGGATCAGCTTGCTGATGCAGGAGTTGTAGGCCCTGAGGTTGGAACCAAGCCAAGAAAGATTCTTATGACTAATGCAGAATTTGAAGAATTTCTTAAGAACAATCCGAGTTAATCCGGATAATCATATTGTTAAATATTAAAACTATATTAAATATATCTACATAGATAAAGGAGATGTTCTTATGGAAGTAAAGAGTGATATTGAGATTGCACAGGAAGCTGATATGTTAAATATTGCTGATGTTGCAGCAAAGGTTGGATTAAGCGCAGATGATATTGAGATGTACGGAAAGTACAAGGCAAAGATATCAGATGATGTGTTCAAGAGATTAGAAAGTAAGGAAGATGGCAAGCTTATTCTTGTCACAGCTATCAATCCTACACCAGCAGGTGAGGGCAAGACTACTATAAGTATCGGACTTACAGAGAGCCTTTGCAAGATGGGAAAGAAGGCAGTTGTAGCATTGAGAGAGCCATCACTTGGACCATGCTTTGGTATCAAAGGTGGTGCAGCAGGCGGTGGATATGCACAGGCTGTTCCTATGGAAGACCTTAACCTTCATTTTACAGGAGATTTCCATGCGATAACATCAGCTAACAATCTTTTGGCAGCGATGCTTGATAACCATATAATGCAGGGCAATGCATTAAGAATTGATACTAAGAGAGTTGTATGGAAGAGATGTCTTGATATGAACGACAGAGCTCTTAGAAATATCGTTATTGGTATGGGTAACAAGACAGATGGTGTTGTAAGAGAAGACCATTTTATCATAACAGTTGCATCAGAGATTATGGCAATTCTTTGTCTTGCTAATGATATGGCAGATTTAAAGGAGAGACTTGGAAAGATAATTGTTGCATATAATTATGATGGTGACCCGGTTACAGCCGCAGATATCAAGGCTGTAGGTGCTATGGCAGCTCTTTTAAAGGATGCAATTCATCCTAACATGATTCAGACACTTGAGAATACACCAGTTCTTGTACATGGCGGCCCATTTGCTAATATTGCACATGGCTGTAATTCAGTAAGAGCTACTAGGCTTGCCATGAAGCTTGGCGATTATGCTATCACAGAAGCTGGCTTTGGTGCAGACCTTGGTGCAGAGAAGTTTATGGACATCACATGCCGTCTTGGCGGAATGAAGCCAGATGCAGTTGTTATAGTTGCAACAGTAAGAGCACTTAAATATAACGGGGGTGTTCCTAAGGATCAGTTAAAGGAAGAAAATCTTGAGGCTGTTAAGAAGGGAATTGTAAATCTTGATAAGCATATTGAGAATATGAAGCAGTTCGGAGTACCAGTTGTAGTTACTCTTAATGCATTTATAACTGACACAGAGGCAGAGTATAACTTTATCAAGGAACATTGTGAGAGCTTAGGCTGTGAATTCGCACTTGCCAACGTATGGGAAAAAGGCGGAGAAGGCGGTCAGGAGCTTGCACAGAAGGTACTTGATACACTTGAGAACAAGAAATCAGAGTATAAGCCATTATATGATAATGAGCTTTCACTCACAGATAAGATAGAGACAATCGCTAAGAATATATATGGCGCAGGAAGTGTGTCATACAGTGATGCGGCTAAGAAGGAACTTAAACATATCGAAGAGATGGGATTTGGCAATATGCCAGTCTGTATGGCTAAGACACAGTATTCTTTATCAGACAATCCAGCACTTCTTGGAAGACCAGAAGGCTTTGATGTCAATGTAAGAGAAGTATATGTCAATGCTGGAGCTGGCTTCGTTGTAGTGCTTACAGGAAAGGTACTCACTATGCCGGGACTTCCTAAGTCACCAGCGGCTGAAAGAATTGACTTTGATGAGAATGCAGGTGTTATTACAGGATTATTCTAACTTATTATAATAAGGAGCAGATGTTATGAAGTTGCAGGAATTAGTTTCAAAAGTTGAATACACAGTTTTATCTGGTACTACAGATGTAGAGATAACAGGGGTAACATCAGATTCAAGAAAGGTGGTTGAAGGAGGACTGTTCATAGCAATAAAAGGTGCTATGAGTGATGGCCATAAGTTCATATCGGCGGCGATAGAAAAAGGTGCTAAAGCTTTAATAGTTGAGGATGATATTGATCCATCTGATATACCAGATGGATGCAGCGTTTTATGCACAGATAATACAAGGCTTGCGCTTGCACTTGTTTCGGCTGTTTACTATGGCAATCCGGCAGAGAAGCTTTTCACTATCGGAATAACAGGAACTAAGGGAAAGACTACGACTACATACATGATTAAGAATGTATTAGAGAGCTGTGGTATCAAGACTGGACTTATAGGTACTATTGAGACAATCATAGGAGATACATCTGTTCCTGCCAAGAATACAACACCAGAGTCAATCCAGATTCACGAAAGCTTTGCCAAGATGGTAGAGGCTGGATGCAAGGCAGTTGTTATGGAGGTTTCATCACAGGGACTAAAGTTAGACCGAACTGCGGGAATTATGTTTGATATAGGAGTGTTTACTAATCTTGCACTTGACCATGTCGGCCCTAATGAGCATGACAGCTTTGAGGATTACATGGAATGTAAATCGAGACTTTTCAGACAGTGTAAGCTTGGAATAGTCAATGGTGATGATGAGCATGTTGAAGATATATTAAAGAACAGCACATGCAAGGTTGAAAGATTTGGACTTAAAAGTACTAATGACCTGTATGCTTCAGATATCAATCTTTTCCATGAGAGAGGTAAGATTGGTCTTAAATATCATTGTAATGGATTATGTGATTTTGATGTGGAGGTACATCTTCCAGGATTATTCACAGTCTATAATTCACTGTGTGCAATAGCTGTTACAAGACATCTTAATGTCGAGACTAATCATCTTAAAGAGGCACTTTTATCAGTTAAGGTAAAGGGAAGAATGGAACTTGTGAAGGTTTCTGATAATTTCTCACTTATGATAGACTACGCCCACAATGCGATGGCATTAAAGAGCATACTTGAAGATTTAAGACAGTATAAGCCTCACAGACTTGTAAGCCTGTTTGGATGTGGTGGTAACAGGTCAAAAGACAGAAGATTTGATATGGGCAGGATATCAGGTGAGCTTGCAGATTTTACAATCATAACATCTGATAATCCACGATACGAAAATCCAGAGGATATTATCGCTGATATAGAGTCATCACTTTTAAAGACAGGTGGTAAGTATATCAAGATTACAGACAGGGCAGAGGCTATCAAATATGCTATTAAGAATGGTGAACCTGGGGATATTATAATTGTGGCTGGTAAAGGTCATGAAGACTACCAGGAAATCAATGGTGTAAGATATCCTATGGATGAGAGGACTCTTGTGGCTGATGCAGTTAAAGAGTTGAAGGAAGAAGGCGTAGAGGGGCTTATTTAATGTACGCAGATATAATTGTAGATATATCTTATGACAAACTTGATAAGACATTTCAATATGCCATACCGGCACAGCTTGAAGGTCTGATAAATATAGGAACAAGGGTGTTTGCTCCATTTGGTCAAGGCAACAGACTTATATCTGGCTATGTTGTTAATATAACAAATGAGCCATCTTTTGATGCCAGCAGGATAAAATATATAGACAGCATTGATGAACACAGCGTGCCGGCAATTGAGAGAATGATACGTCTGGCGTTCTGGATGAAGCATGAATTTGGTTCTACCATGAATCAGGCTCTTAAAACTGTACTTCCGGTTAAAGATAAAGTGAAGAATATCGAGAAGAAAAGCATTGTGCTTAATGTGGATGATGCGCAGCTTGAAGAGGCGGTTGCAAAGAACCGCAATGGCAATGCCAAGGCGAGATTAAGACTTCTTGAGGCTTTAAGAGATGATAAAATAATAGAATCTGATATTGTTAAAACTAAACTTAATATTTCTGCACAGACGATAAAAAGCCTTGAGGAAGCTGGAATAATTAAGATTATATCAGATAATGTATATCGTAATCCTATCAATGCAGGGCATATAGAGGGCGATTACAGGTTTACGCTTGATGATGCCCAGAAAAGGGCAGTGGATACATTTATTGAGGACTATGATAATAACATAAGAAAGACATATCTGTTGTATGGTGTGACCGGAAGCGGCAAGACACTGTGCTATATGGAAATGATAGAACATGTCGTGTCGTTAGGAAAGCAGGTTATAGTGCTTATACCTGAGATTTCACTGACATATCAGACAGTACAGAGATTCTATAGAAGATTTGGAGATTCAGTCTCAATTATCAATTCAAGAATGTCCAAGGGCGAGAGATATGACCAGTTTGAGAGAGCGATGAATGGCGGGATTAATATAATAATCGGGCCAAGGTCAGCGTTGTTCACACCATTTTCAGATATAGGACTTATAGTTATAGATGAGGAGCATGAGGGCAGCTATAAATCAGAACGCTCGCCAAGATATCACGCAAGGCGTACAGCGATTCATATAGCCGAAACTATGAATGCTTCTGTTGTGCTTGGTTCAGCTACACCATCAGTTGAGAGCTTCTACATGGCAAGCACAGGGAAATACAAGCTTCTTGAACTTGAAAAAAGAGCGGCTGGGGCTGTCATGCCGACAGTGTATACAGTTGATTTAAGGGAAGAGTTAAAATCAGGCAACCGTTCCATATTTTCAAGAAAATTAAGAGAGCTTATGGAAGACAGGTTAAGGAAAAAAGAGCAGATAATGCTTTTTTTGAATAAACGGGGCTTCGCAGGATTCGTATCCTGCAGGTCGTGCGGACATGTATTCAAATGTCCACATTGTGATGTCTCACTTACATATCATAAGAATGGCAGAATGGTCTGCCACTACTGCGGATATGAAGAGGCGGCGGTTAAGATATGTCCGAAGTGCGGCTCTAAGTATGTATCAGGCTTCAGAGCTGGCACAGAACAGATTGAGCAGATATTAAATCAGGAATTCACATCTGCTAAAGTGCTGAGAATGGACATGGATACTACACAGGGAAAAGATGGACATGAAAAGATACTGTCAAGCTTTGCCAACCACGAAGCAGATATTCTGGTTGGAACACAGATGATAGTAAAAGGACATGATTTCCCGGATGTCACGCTTGTAGGAATACTTGCAGCAGACATGTCGCTCTATGGCAATGATTATGCATCTGCTGAGAGAACATACCAGCTTCTTGTACAGGCTTCTGGAAGAGCAGGAAGGGCTGGCAAGGCAGGTGAGGTTGTTATACAGAGTTATACACCGGAACATTATAGTATTGTAACTGCTGCAGCAAATGATTATAATACATTTTATTCAGAAGAGATTGAATACCGCAGCCTGCTTGGATATCCACCAATTCAGAACATGTTAAGAATAGCATTTTCATTAAAAGATAGTGAAAAGCTGGAAGCAGCATGTGATGATATTAAGGCATGGAGTATAAAATATGCATGTAATAAGAATAATATGGCAGCAGTGGCGGGACCGGTTCCTGCACCGGTATACAAGGTCAAAGATATATATTCACAGATTCTATGCATTAAATCACCAGAATATGATAAGCTTATAAGATTTAAGGATGCTGTGGAAGAATATATAAAAG
>ERZ1034763.633-NODE-633-length-14727-cov-8.351486_pt1 | contig 14727 bp, 9 predicted proteins | sample MGYA00520701_ERZ1034763 | MGnify/ENA primary metagenome ERZ1034763 (study PRJEB33766, sample SAMN09781707) | gut metagenome | biome: gut microbiome | host: Homo sapiens | place: Madagascar | study: EMG produced TPA metagenomics assembly of the PRJNA485056 data set...
TTATTCATAAAGTCTTTGACATCGGTAAGCTGCAATGCAAGCATAAAATACCTCCTTGTGGGCAATGTGTGTATATGAAAGTATATTACTACACTTTGCAGAAATTTGGTAGGATTTGTGATAAAATACGAAATAAACAGTTACAATATACAGATAATAAAGGAGAACAACATGGAACAGAAATTTTTAATAGAATTATTAAAAGAAGCAGTCTCTCCATTTCAGTGTGTGGAAGCTTCTGTGAACCGTTTGAAGCAGGCGGGGTTTGAAGAGATTGCATATGAAGAAAAGTGGAATTTGAAACCAGGTGGAAAGTATGTGTTAAATCATCATGGAACGACGCTGTATGCATTTACCGTAGGTGGAAATTATCACACAGGAGACATGGTTCGTATGGCTGCGGCACATACCGATTATCCATGCATGCGTATCAAGCCAAATCCGGATTTTCGTACGGAGGCATATGCACAGGTCAACGTGGAAGTATATGGTGGTCCGATTTTAAATACATGGTTTGACCGGCCGCTGGGCGTTGCTGGACGGGTCGTACTGCGAAGCGAGGATGTATTTGCGCCACGGACTGTTTTGTATCGTTCCAAAAAGGCGGTACTTACCATTCCGAATCTGGCGATTCATATGAACCGGGAAGTAAATAAAGGTGTGGAAATCAACAATCAGGTGGATCTCATGCCGATTCTGGATGTCCTTCCAAAAGAGGAGACTTCGACCGATTATTTCCTTACTTTTTTAGCCGAAGAACTTGCGGTAGACAAAGAAGATATTCTCGACTTTGAACTGAACACCTATTGCATGGAAGAACCGGCGTACGTGGGTGTAAAAGATACATTTCTGTCATCTCCAAGGCTGGATAACCAGACGTCTGTAGCTGCATTATTGCAGTCATTGATGCAGGGGGAGCGTGCGGATGGAATCAATCTGATCGCATTGTTTGATCATGAAGAAATCGGCAATACAAGCAAACAGGGTGCAGCTTCTATTTTACTGCATGATATGACACGGCGCATTTTACGCAGCATGGGAGCAGACGAGGAAGAGACAGAACGTATGTTATATGCATCCATGCTTTTGTCGGTAGATGTGGCACATGGTCTGCATCCAAACCACAAAGGAAAGATGGATATCACGAATCATCCGGTTTTGGGAAGTGGATTCTGCATCAAGGAAGCCTGCTCCCAGTCCTATGCGACAGATGCAGAGGCTGTGGCAATTCTCCGCCAGATCTGTGACAAAAATGGAATCGCTTATCAGCGTTTTGTAAACCGTTCCGATGTGCGGGGTGGAGGTACATTAGGATCTGTCGCATCGACTCTGATGCCGGTGAAAACCGTGGATATCGGAATCCCGCTTCTTGCGATGCATTCGGCAAGAGAACTTATGGGAAGTGCCGATATTGACGCACTTACAGATGCTGTAAAAATGTTCTTTTGCAGCTAAGGTTATTACAATGTTTTAAAAGATGTTCAAATTCGGGAGTATAAGAAATGCAACAGAAATATCAGAAGACAATCTATGCCTGTTTTGTGGGATACATTGTACAGGCAATCGTAAATAATTTTGTACCATTATTGTTTTTGACCTTTGAAAAAAGCTATCATATTCCGTTGAGCCAGATTACGATGCTGATTACGATTAATTTTGGTATTCAGCTTCTGGTAGATTTGCTGTCGGCGGGATTCGTGGATCGCATTGGGTACCGGGTGTCCGTTGTTCTGGCACATGTTTTTGCGGCGGTAGGATTGGTGGGACTTGTACTATTACCGGAAATTATGCCAAACGCATTTGCAGGGTTACTGATCGCAGTATTTATCTATGCGTTGGGCGGTGGATTGATTGAGGTACTGATCAGCCCGATTGTGGAGAGTTGTCCGACCGATAATAAAGAAAAAGCGATGAGCCTTCTACATTCCTTTTATTGCTGGGGACATGTAGGTGTTGTGCTGTTATCTACCGTTTTTTTCGGTATTTTCGGCATTGCAAACTGGAAGATACTTGCATGCATCTGGGCATTGATTCCGGTTATCAATGCATTTGTTTTTGCAAAGGCACCGATCGCGCCGCTGATCGAAGAGGGCGAAAGCGGTATGACAATGCTGGATCTTTGTAAAAGCAAAGTATTCTGGGTGATGATGCTTATGATGCTCTGCGCAGGAGCAAGTGAGCAGGCAGTCAGCCAGTGGGCATCGACATTTGCGGAAAAGGGACTGGGTGTGACAAAGACGATCGGCGATCTGGCAGGTCCTATGACCTTTGCAATCCTTATGGGAAGTTCCCGTGCATTTTATGGAAAATTCGGACACAAGATCGATCTGGACCGGTTTATGCTTGGCAGCAGTGTGTTGTGCATTTTTTCCTATCTGTTGATCGTTGCATCACCGATTCCATTCCTGTCGCTTGTCGGATGCGGAATCTGTGGTCTGTCGGTTGGTATCATGTGGCCGGGAACGTTCAGCAAGGCTTCCGTGGCTTTGAAAAATGGCGGGACTGCAATGTTCGCGCTGCTGGCACTGGCCGGAGATCTGGGATGTTCCGGGGGACCGACGCTTGTGGGATTTGTATCGAGTGCGGCAGCAGATAATCTCAAAGCCGGAATACTTGTTGCGATTATTTTTCCGGTTGTGATGGCAGTTGAAATTATATTGCAGCGCACAAAAGAAAAAAGATAAGAGATTCAGGGGATAGTACATAATTATGGAAGCAGTAGATAACAACTTTTTTGGAACCGAAAAAGTGAGCCGGATTTTATTGAAGATAGCACCGCCGGTCATGCTGGCACAGCTGATACAGGCATTGTACAATATCGTGGACAGTCTGTTCGTTGGAAAGTATTCGGAGAGTGGCCTGACAGCATTGTCGATTATCTATCCGCTGCAGCTTCTGATGATTGCAGTTGCTGTGGGAACCGGTGTAGGAATCAATACTGCGATGGCACATTATCTTGGTATGAAAAATGAAAAGAAAGCAGATGAATACGGTGGAATCGGGACACCGCTTACTTTGGTGTTGTGGTTGATTTTTGCGGTGCTGTGCTTTTTCTTTATGCCTGCTTATGCAAGGATGTCGACCAATTCGGAGGCAGTCATCAGGGATGTGATCATTTATGGAAGAATTGTGTGTGTATGCAGTATCGGATTGTTCACAGAGAGTATCTGGACGAAGGTATTGCAGGCAACCGGTGATATGAAAACGCCTATGATCGCACAGATCATTGGGGCACTTGTGAATATTGTTTTAGATCCTCTGCTTATTTTCGGACTGTTGGGGTTCCCGCGTCTTGGAATTGCAGGAGCAGCGATCGCTACGGTGATCGGACAGATTGTGGCAGCACTGATCGTCAGGAAGCGCGGATATCGCAGGTCGCCGGAGCGGAGTGTTTATCCGGCGGGTATCCGTTTTATTTACCGGCTGGGCATTCCAAATATATTGATGCAGTCGGCATATACGTTTTATATCCTGGGATTGAACCTCATTTTGGCTACATTTTCGGATCAGGCAGTGACAGCACTTGGACTGTATTACAAGTGGCAGACATTTTTCTTTATTCCTCTCGGCGCATTGCAGACCTATATTGTTCCGGTTATCAGTTTCAATTATGCCGCGGGAGCTATCGAACGCTGCAAAAAAATACTGTCAACATCCGTGCTGTGGGGAATGGCGCTGATGGCAATCGGACTGCTTTGTTTTGAGACCGTTCCGGCGCAGATGCTGCATGTATTTACAGGGGACGCACAGGTGATAGAAATCGGAGCCTATGGATTTCACTGGATTGGCATCAGTTTTATTCCGATGGTAACATCCCTGATCTTTCCGGTATTTTTCCAGGCAGTTGGAGCAGCCGTAAAAAGCTCGCTGCTTACGATTGTTCGTACGGTTGTGCTGTTCGTGCCACTGGGCTATGTGTTTTCCCGGTTCGGACTGCATTATTTCTGGATGACATTTCCAGTGACAGAAATTATTACAACACTTGTGGGAGGTGTCTTCTACAAAAGATTCATTACAAAATTGAATAAATAGCAGGATGTTTCTTTTGGGCGTATAAGAATCAGAGTAAGAAATACAAATGTGGGCATCCGTGCACACCAAGTGATCTCCTCCTTTTGGTACAATGGTACTACAAAATAAAAGGAGGATATTTGCTTATGAAGAAAAAACTGAGCGCGCTTTTCATGGTATTTGCAATGGTACTGAGCCTTTTTTCCGGGCTTGGTGTGAATACGATATGGGCAGGTGAAAATGAGGAAGAGGGAGGAGACACAGGAAAAGTCATCAGCGGACTGGCAGCGATGGACTGGCTGGAATGGGATGATAACGGAAATATCACAGGTCCGAATGAAAAGGCAACGTGGATGAAAGGGCTTGGATCAGTAGTAAATGGAACAACATTGCTGGTAAAAAAACTGGATGAGACGGGAAGTCCGACAGGTGACGCCATCCAGGCGGATGCACTTACACTGGCTTATTGTGGTAACGGGGAAGTGCCAAATGATAGTCCGCAGACAGAAAATGTCGGTTCAATTGCTTCGGTGGAGAACAATGCGGATTATGTGCAACTGAAGTTTTCTGATACAGGATGGTATAAGCTTTATTTGACAGATCGTATAGACGATGCAATTACGATTCAAGTTGGATATAAAGATCTTGGTTTTTATACAACAGAAAAAAAGACACCGGAAGGTGCAATTGATTCCTATGATTATACATCGGAAAAAGATGGAGTTATTTATCTGATCACATCTGCACCGGAAGATGTTAAATGGGATGGTAATGAAACCTGGCAGGTAAATGTGGATGGAAATGAAATTATCGATGAGAGTTTGTATAGCAGGTATTTTACAAAAACAGTAGTGCCATCAGAGGAAAGCAGTCAGGAGAAAGTATATAAACTTACACTGAAAAAGGGTACTTTCGAGTGGCTGGATATTTGTGTGAAAGCAAATGGAACCATTGGAAACGAAGATACCTGGACTCCGGAAGAGTGGCTGAATGTACATTACGTAGGCAAAATGTCAGGATTGCGTGTTTCCAATAATATGGAAGATATATCCGATGAAGGTGGAAGAGAATGCTTTAGCCAGGTCATTTATCCTCTGCATCGTTTTATGGCATGGCAGGAAGATGGAACAGAAAAAAACTATCAGGCATCGGAACTGGCAGTAGAGGCAGTAGATGGAACCGGAACAGCTGCATTGAAAGATTCAGAAGAACAGAAGAATGCAGTAGAAATCTCAGTAAGCGATGCAGGAGATTATAAAGTATATGTAAAGAATAATCCAACAGACTATGTAACGATTCATATGAGTTATCCGGAATCCGCTTATTATACAACGGAGAATCCTTCAGTAAAAGGACTTTTGGATGGTTCTGTAAACTACACGTACAACAGTACAAAAAGTGGAAACGTTCTTTATTTTATCGCAAACATTCCGGAAGATGTGTCGGAAGTTGAGTATGAATGGAATGTATCGACCAATGCTGGCGATGTTGCAGAGAAGGACATCGATAAATATGTATCAATTGAAAAGAGTGGAGAAGGAAAATTTAAACTGACGTTGAAAGATACTACAGAGTATCTGTATCTGGTCGGAAAGGTACATCAGCCGGGCTTTGATCCAAATCACGGACAGACGGAAGGCTGGGGAACCGAATCATGGCTTACAGCACAGTTTACCGGTTCGAGTGCAGGATTTAGTGTGACTCAGAATTTCCATTGGGATGACAAAGTAGGTCACATGGTAATTGATGATCAAGTACATTATACAAAAGAGGGATGGGGAAATCTCAATCATCAGCAGACATACCAGTTCGCAAAAGTTGCAGCAGACGGATCGGTAGAAAAAGTATATACAAAAGACGAACTTACTATCGAGCCGATGGCAGATGCGACGGGAACAGCATCCCTTGTGCAGCCGGATGATTATATAAGAATTAAATTTAACGGTACTGGTGAGTACAAAATATATGCGAAAGAAAATCCGGACGATGCAGTGATCGTATCGGCAGATTTTAATAAGGTCGGATTATATACTGCAGAGAAAGTAAGTGCAGATACCGTATGCGATTCAGAAAGTACGATATGGAAAGATGAGTGCAACGTATTGTATGTGATTCCATATGGAGTGGATGAGAACCTGACACCAAACTATAAATTCTTTGTAGAGCCGGCAGATGAGGATCGTTCTTATGATATCGCGGATTTCTATACCGTAGAAGATTTAAAGAATGGAAATTACAAGATTACGATCAACAAAGAGCAAAAGAAGAACTTTACAGTTGGCGTCACTATGGAATTGTACAATGAGAATCAGGACATGGTGGATGAAACAGAAGCTGGTGTCTGGGTACAGAGTAAAGAGGAATATCCGCAGGAGCAGGGATTTGTTGCAATTGCCGACCTTGACAGAGAAAACCCGGAAATTCCGACAGATATCAACTGGTACTCCAATATCGGTGCATATTATACCGATGAGGTATGTATCGTATTTGCAACTATTGACAGCGATGAGAGCATCAACATTGTGACTGCAGATCAGTTATCACTTACAGACAGTGAAGGAAATCCGGTTGGAAGCATTACTGCAAATGCAAAAGACAGCAGATTCTGTGATCTGACATTCCCGGGCATTGGAAGTTATAAAGTGGTAAACAAAGAGACAAATGAAGTTGTCAATCTGGATGTATATTATCGGGAAGTTGCATTTTATAAGAACACAACGGTTTCGAAAGATTCTTATCTGTCTTCGGTTAAAACAGACTCTGACAACCAGGTATTTTACATGGTAGAGAATCAGGGAGAAGATTACATCATAAAGAATGTTGAGCTGCATGCTGGAATCTATGAGGATGGAAAAGAAGAACCTACATACTTTACAGACAGTGCAAAGTATTTTACTTATGAAGTGGTAAATGCCAGTGAACCATATGTTTATAAGATTACATTAGGGGCAAAGGCAGATCTTCCGGAAGAATTCTTTATCGAAGTAAAGGCACAGATTCAGGATGCGTATGGCACTTACGATACGGATGGATATGTATGGATTTATACCGATAAAGACAGCAGCGACAGCGGAAACACAGGTGGTGGATCTTCTGGTGGTTCCACAGGCGGTGGCTCTACAGTTACACCAGCACCGGAGCCGACGCCAGCACCGGGCGAGACAACCACAGAAACAAAAACAGAGACCACAACAAACAGCAGTGGAAATACTGTAAAACAAGAGACAACAACCATTAAGAATTCGGATGGCAGCGTAGCATCTACAACAACGAAGTCTGAGATTGAAAATGCGGCAAAGAATACTTCAGCAAGTGTTACAGTAACAAAGGATGCAGAAGGAAAGATTGCGACAGCAGAAGCAGCTGTTGAGAATACGGTCAAAGCAGGAAAGAATGATACAGTAAAGACCACAATTTCTGCAACGGTTGTAAAACAGATGACTGAGGCTGCTGGCACAACGGATCTGACTATCACACAGACGGTAAAGGATACCAAAGGAAAAGTACTGTATACTGTAGAAACGAATGCAGAAGATCTTAAAGCAGGTAAGAAGCTGACACTTGTAAAGGTGGAGAACGGTAAGAAAATTCTCGTTACAAAGCCAGTGACAGTCGACAAGAAGGGTAATGTAAATGTCAAAGCAGAAGAGGGCGAATACCAGCTTCTCAATGAGCAGGATGCAAAGAAACTGCAGAAAGAAATCTTAAAGACAGTTGAACCGAAGAAGGACAAAATGTCTGTTTCTAAGGGCAAAAAAGAAAGCATTAAACTGAGCAACAAACTTGATATGGATAATGTAGCAAAGATTACATATACATCTTCAGACAAATCCAAGATTAAAGTTGACAAAAACGGAAAGATTACTGCTAAAAAGAAAGGTACAGTTACGGTAAAAGTGAAAGTTACTTTGAATGATGGTACAACCAAGACTGTTAAGGTAAAAGTCAAAGTAAAATAACAGGAAAAGCGTATAGCACACAAAAAAAGTCCCGGAGGTTTTCCAGAAAGGAAAGCCTCCGGGCTTTTTCACGGTATAGGAAAATTAATTTAATGGTTCTTCGCCGATTTCCTCTAAAAGTTCGTAAGTCTCGTCCAACGACATTTTATGCTCTAACGAAAAAATGATTGCGGCATCGAAGCGATTCCTTGGATAGAGCTGCGGACGCTGGGCGATGGTGAGCATCTTCTGGGTTTCGTCCAGAGACAAACCGGTAAAGATTGCAATGCGCAAAAGAAAATTGCGTGTAGGTTTTCGTCTTCCGTTGAGTATCTGGTATGTATAAGAGCGTTCCATGTTCAGATTTAAGATAATATCTTTCGGCTGCAGATCATGACTGGTAAGAAGCGAGCACAGATATTCGCCGATGGAAACGCAGTCAAAACTTTCTTTTTTTTTAAACTCCTCAATATTCAGTTCTTTGATCTGTTTTAATAATTCATCCGTCGCCTTCATATGTTTCCCCTATTCCATTGAACATCAGCCCATGCATAATTTGCTTTCAGCAAATTCGACATTGGCTATTTTGACATATTCTATATTTTACCATATTGAAAATATGCGATGGTGGGCAAAAATGCTCACTCATTGGGAATCTGTTTCCTGCGGACAGGTGAAATTATCACGTTGGTCAAGTACACATTGTATATTGTCTAACAGATCGCTGAGACAAAATTCGTAGTAATTGTTTCGTTCATCGGGAGCGCTGTGTGCGTATTGGTAAAGGTTACTGGTATCAGAGCCGTTGGTTCCGTAGAGACAGTGACGGAGCATATGCAGAAGCTGGGCATCATAGTCTTCATAGGAGCCGATGGTTTCTTTTAGGATACTGTCGCGGTATACAAGGCGAAGACGGACAGCGTCCATTCCGGATAGAATCCAATATCCTTTGGGAAGTGCATCATAGGTAGAATAATCTTCCGGAGGATTACGCGTAAGTTCCGGCTCCTCATATAACTGTGAGACCAACGCTTCCAGGTTGGATGCGACGGATTTTGCATCATTCTGGTAAGCCGCAACGATGATCGTATCAATCTGATCCTGATATTTGTATGCATCAAAAGTTTCGACACCAGCCTGTTCGGCAAGTGAGTGACTGGAAACTTTGTGAGAGATGGAGGTATCTGAATTACCAGATTTTGCTGCGTCAGTTTCTGATACAGGTAGCGCAGATTCTTGCTGCTGTGTGTCAGCAGACGCGACTGCTGATGTCTGAAATGAATTTTGTGCTACCATGACACCGATTCCTGATCCAATTCCGGAACCTAAGACGATTCCGGCAAAAAGGAGTGCCAGTGAACGACCAAAACCGGAATGTGGTTTCTTGTTTTTTTGACTGCGTTGTGCTTGCAGTTTCGAGAGTGCTTTTTGCAATTGTAAAACAGTTGTATAACGCTCCTCTGGCTTGAAAGCAGTTGCTTTCTGCAGGATCGCGGCAAGCTCTGAGGAAAGGCCGGGAATATCTGTGTTTGATTCTGGAAAGGTTTCATTTCCAGATAAAAGAGACAGAAATGTTTTGCCCAATCCATATACATCGGTGCGGACATCACTTTGCCCAAAACCGAATTGTTCCGGAGCCACATTGCCATATGTTCCGGTAAAAACGGTATCTCTTGTTTTGGAAGGGGTAAATTGCCGGCCGGCATCAATGTCGATGAGCACAAGCATTTGGGAAGATTCTTTCCAGACAAAGTTTTCCGGTTTGATATCCCGATGAATCATGGGTGGATTTTCATGATGCAGGAGGGAGATGATCTGACAGCATTCCATCATATAGGGCAGCAGTGCATTTTCAAAATCCCGGAAGTGCGTGTATTGTGCATACAAATGTTCGGAATGTTCTCCGAGTAAAGGACCTTTGATATAATCGCGTAGCAAAAAGCACATATCCGGTTCTTCGAAAAAAGTTACAGCGTCAGGAAAACAGTCCATATCGGTATGATGTGTCAGAAAATCATATTCCTGTCGAAGGGCTCCTGCATACATAGAAGAACAGCATTTCAGGATAAAAGGCTGGTTGTGCTGATCTTTTAAAAGATAAACTTTTTTATCAGTGGTATCTTTGATGATACTGCTGATGGAATAGGTTTCAGCAAGGCGCATGGGCAGTGGAGTATGAGCTATCTGATGTTCATATTGGTGGATAAAGGTATCTTTCATAGAATTTCCCATAAATTTTCACAGATTCCTTTCGATAGAATGTTACCATTATTGTATCATTTTATAAGGAAGCCTGAAAACGGAATTCCTGATTCTCTGCAAAAAATCCATAGACACCATGATATTTTTCCACAACAGAAATCATGCTTCGTACCCCGATGCCATGGTTGGCTTCGTGAGAGGTTGGAATCTCATTTTCAAATACCGGATTTTGTACATAATTATTCGCGATATTGATACAGATCCGGCCATTTTTTTCAAAAACTTTCAGTGTGATATAACGTTTCTCAGGAACTGGAATTTTTTCACACGCATGGATGGCATTCTCCAGGGAATTTGCAAAGAGGCTGCACAAATCTGTAATCTGAAAACGCGCAAAATCAGTAGCAGTGACAGAAATCTGGACATCAATTCCAGCATCTTTTGCCTGATCGGCGTAGGAGGAAAGAATCAGGTTCAATGCTTCATTATTGCAGTATCTGATCACGCGGCTGTTGTCAATATCGGTACAGATTTGATGTATGTACTCCAAAGCCTGATCCAATTTATTTTTCGCAATACAGTTTTGCAAAAATGTCATATGATGACGAAGGTCATGACGATAGATGGAAGCCTGCTTCTGGGAAATAGATAGCTGCTCAATTTCTTTCTGCGCCTGTGTGGCAGCAGTGGTGAGAAGCAGGTTTTCCCGTTCTGCTTCGTTTTTCTTATTGGAAAAATCAAGTGACAGCATAGATAAAATAAAGAAAAACAAAACAATGAAACTGTCCATGAAATCAATGACAACAGGACCGCCCGTGTATAGCAAATCGGTGTAGACTGTGAAAGTATATTCGAGTATGTAGTATGCAAGTGGTAACAGGAAAAAAAGCAAAATCGTTTTCCTGTTTTCATATTTCAGACGGATAATGTATGGTGCAATATAGCGAACCACCAGAAAAAGTAAAGGAATCGTTACACAGATCGCGGTTATGTTGGCAATGAGCGGATCTCCGTGAAAGAAAGAGGCAACCAGTGTGCCCAACCATTTTCTGGGTGTACACAGCAGATAGGCAGATAATACCGCAATGGTTGAAACATAGAAATTCCGGTGAAACACAAGCCAGATCAGGAGAATCAATGGAACATGTATGAGCAGCGGATAGCATTTGTAAAGCAGGGATTCTCCAATAAAAAGATAGAAAATACCCTGTGCTGCGCCAAAACCCAAAAGGGTACAGAAATATAAAACTTTGTGATCCATGAAGTTGATGTCAGCCAGATACAGGGAAACTACAACGCCAAAGAAAAGGACAAACACATAATTGATTAATTCTAAAATCATTGCTAAATCCGTCATAATTACTCCTCCATTTGAAATGCAAGGTAAAGCTTTTTGATTTCTCCAACCCTGCGTTGTGCGAGTGGTATGTGTTTGCCGTCCAGGAGATACATATCCGTCGCGCTGATGGAACGGATAAAGTTCATATTTACCAGAAATGATCGGTGTGCAAGGAGAAATTCCTGATGCTGCAGTAAAAAATCACAAACAGAGGAAAATTTGTCTGCACATACAATCTGTTCGTTGTTCTTCAGATAATAAATGACCTTTCGGTTTAAAGCTTCCACGTAAATAATTTCCGAAATTCGAACTTTGTGTACACCGACACTGCTTTTGAGAACAAGAGAAGAAGCCTGATCTTCAATCCTTGTTTTCATAATATCGTCCAATGCATCGAAAAGCCGATCCTTCTGAATGGGTTTTATCAGATAATTGGAGGCTTTCACCGTGTAGCTTTCCACTGCGAATTCTGGAGAAGTGGTCAGAAAAATAATATCTGCTGCTTTGTCATAGCTACGGATTTCTTTTGCCAGTTCCATGCCATTTAGTCCCGGCATCACCACATCCAGCAGATAGATATCATATCGTTCTTCTACTGCATTTGTGGCAAGTTCCATACTGCTTTCGAATGGTTTATAGGAAAAGTCTGTGTTTTTCTGTATCTGATAATCTGCCAGAAGAGACAGAATATGAAAAAGCTCATTTTTGTCATCATCGCATATTGCAATTTTCATTGGAAAAAATCTCCTTGTCCGCTTTTGTATAAATGTATTATAACTTGGAATGTCATAAATTACTATATAGGAATGCTTGTCGTTCATGTCAAAAAAAGTGTAATTCATGTATGAATTTGAAAATAATTATGCAAAAAACTGTATCATAGGTACTAGAAAACAATAGAAAACAAGAGAGGAGACGCTAAGTATGAAAGAAAGATTATCAAAGAAAGAAATATTAATGCAACTGGTAAGTTATGGACTGGTATTAGCAATGCTATGTAGTTTATTGCCAATCATGAGCACAAAAGTTTATGCTGAAAGCACAAATACGATGTCAGTGGAAAAGTTTACGGGAAATACGATTGTTAGAAAAGGAACAACAGTAGTACCACGGGAAAATCATAAATTAACCGTGTATAGTTTTCCGGCGGGAGGCAGATATATAGAAGAAAAATGTGATTACTGGATTGCGGATGATGATTATATGGTCGTAAAAAAGTGGGATAATATTCCCGCATTTGATGATTATATTGAGTTGAAAGGTAAGCTTGTAACCATTACTTACGATTCAAATGGTGGAAGTGCAATTGCACCGACGACCGATGTAATAGCAATACCGGAGGAACTGCCAATTCCGATAAAAGAGGGATATACATTTGGAGGCTGGTATCGGAGTGCTACTTTTCGAGGAACGGAAGTAACGCCAGGTTTAAGTATTTACGGAGATACAACATTATATGCAAAATGGACAGAGGAACATATTCATGCCAGACACCTAACAAAGGTGAACGCAAAAGAAGCAACCTGTACGGAAAATGGAAACAAAGAGTATTATAAGTGCTCTTGTAGCCTACTGTTTGCGGATAAAGATGCACAGAAAGAAATAACATTAGCAGAGGTGGAAATTAAAGCAAAGGGACATGAATATGAAAGCCTATATGATGAAACACAACATTGGAAAAAATGCAAGAACTGCGATGCTGTAACAGAAAAACAGGAACATACATCAAGCGGAGAAGCAACAGAAGAGAATGCAGAAACCTGTACAGTCTGTGGATATGTAATTCATGAGAAACTCCAAAAGGAAAGTAGCGATTCATCCATGCAGTGGCAGACATTAAACAAAGCAAAAGTTTTCACAGAAAAAGCTTTCGCAGATTATAAGGCAGGAAAAGAAAGTGGTAAGTCAGATATTGCAAATGTCGTTGCACAGGCACTGAAAGAAAATAGTCTTTCTAATGTAGCTTATGAAATTATATCTTATGAAAAGACAGAACCAACTTCCGCAACGGAAGGAAAAATCAGTGGTATTGTAAGTCTGGCTATAGGAGGCTGCAGTACACAGATTCCATTTGATTATGTGATCACAAAAGTAGCAGAACCACAAAAACCGGCACAGATTACCGGAAAAGGTGCACAGACCACGGATGGACAGATTAAAATTTCCTGGATAAAAGCAGATGGAGCGGATGGATATCGCATTTATGCGTCTGCTTGCGATGGAGAGAGTAACTACAAACTGATTAAGGATACCAAAGATCTTACAGGTGCAATTAAAAACCTGAATAATAAAAAATCCTATAAGTTCTATGTTGTGGCTTACAAAAATGTAGATGGCAAAAAAGTACGAATCTGTAAATCAATGATTTATCATGTCGTATTGTCAGATAGTAAATACACAAATGTGAAGGCAATTAAAGTAGCGAAAACTTCATATACCTTAAATGTTGGTGACAAACAGAAATTAAATGCAAAGAGTGTGAAACAGGAGAAGAACAAAAAACTGTTGACACATGCACAGGAATTCCGTTATTCATCCAGCGATACGACTGTTGCAACAGTAAGTAAAACAGGTGAGATTACAGCAAAACAGAGCGGAAGTTGCATAATCTATGTTGTTGCAAACAATGGAGTTATGAAAAAGATAAAGGTTAATGTAGCATAGACACGAAAAAGTAAAAAAATCATAAATTTTATAAAATGTTGTAATTTTCTCTTTTCAAATAATATAAATGATGTTAATATAACAACGTAGTATTTGAAACTACTTGTAATAGAAAGAAAAAACTTTTGCTAAGGTAATTGGAGACGTGTGCTCAAAAGAGAGAAGGATGGCATTATGTATAAAATTGTAATTGACAGTTGTGGAGAATTATCAGAGGAATTGAAGGCGGACGGACATTTTTCCAATGTACCGTTGGAGTTAGATGTGGATGGATATCAGATCACGGATGATGAGACCTTTGATCAGAAAGACTTTTTACAGAGAGTGAAAGCTGCAATACACAGTCCAAAGTCTTCCTGCCCATCGCCGGAGCGTTATATGAACGCGTATGAGGGTGAGGCAGAACATGTTTATGTTGTGACTTTGTCTGGAAAACTGAGTGGATCTTATAATAGTGCGGTTCTCGGAGCACAGTTATATAATGAGGAGCACGAAGAAAACAAAAAGATTCATGTATTCAATTCCAAATCTGCATCAATTGGAGAGACTCTGATCGGTCTGAAAGTACAGGAG
>ERZ1034763.634-NODE-634-length-14718-cov-3.487554_pt1 | contig 14718 bp, 14 predicted proteins | sample MGYA00520701_ERZ1034763 | MGnify/ENA primary metagenome ERZ1034763 (study PRJEB33766, sample SAMN09781707) | gut metagenome | biome: gut microbiome | host: Homo sapiens | place: Madagascar | study: EMG produced TPA metagenomics assembly of the PRJNA485056 data set...
AATTATAGGTATATTAAATTGAAAAACTCAGATTGAATATAACCTAACCGATAGCTGTCTTCGGCATCTATAAATTGGAAATTTTTATCTCCATATAAATTTAATGGGAAAGCCTTGAAGGCGTTCTCGTTGACCGAGCTGCTGGTTGTCCTTGTGATCATCGGGATTCTGGTGCTGGTAGCGATGCCGAACCTGATGCCGCTGATCTCAAGGGCGAAGGCGACGGAGGCGCAACAGCAACTTACTTTCCTGCATTCGTTGGAAAAGAGTTATTTCTACACCTATTCACGATATTCCAGTGATTTGGAGGAACTTGGGTTTGAACAAGCGTCCCTTGTGACGGACGGAGGGAACGCCAACTATCGAATTGAGGTGGTGGAGGCCGGCGAGAACGGCTTCAAGGCTCAGGCGGTCTCAGTGGTTGACTTTGACAAGGACGGAGTCTTTAACGTCTGGGAGATTGACCAGGACAAGAACCTGAAGGAGACTGTGAAGGACTGATGCGATGCTGAGGCTGCTTTCCATATTCCCGCTTACGGTTATGATGGTCTCGGATGCGAGAAGCCGCACGGTTTCCTCTTGGTGGCTGTCGGCTTCGTGCTGATCGCGATGTACCTCCCGATGTTCAAATTGGGGATGACCATTAGTAGGGCTTCTGAATATACCGCCTTGAATCATTACAAGCTGGGACGAATAGTTCCCTTGCTTACAGAACGCTTTCATGTTACTGTGCCACAGACGTGGGTGAGGGCATGCTATGGCTGAAAAAGTAAAAGCCTGAAGCTATAGTTTTTCAGTCAAGGTGCCACCAGGGTGGATCACAGTGGCTGTGTGGCTGAAGGTGTTTTGTAAGAAATCATACGCGTCGAATTCTGCTTTCAACGCATTCGGAATCGCACTCATGAGTGGGGGGAGGTATAAAACTTAACCTTTACAAACACTATAAAGCCCAAGTTCGGTTTTTATTGCTAACTTTACAGACGGTTGAAGAATATTATTGTTTTTCAACCGTTTAGTTATTATTGAAAACTTTACAACACAATGTTTGGGCAATTTACTCATTTTGATTCGTCGTGATTCTGGTCTAAATTTGACAGTGCTGATGACCGGTAAAGCCGGCATCGCGATAAGCCGAAACACTAAAGCGACACAATAACTACTGAATATGCTATACCAGAAAAGAATCAATAAAATCATAGGTGACATCGACAAGTTCTTCGACACGATCGACCAGGCCTTGCTGATTTTCGGTGAGGGGGTGAAGAACTATCTTTATACTAATGTCGAGGCGTTCAAAGGGAATCTTCAGACGATGACCCGGCTGGAGAACGAGGCGGAACTCCTTCGCAGGGAGATCGAGGCCGGACTTTACAGGCAGTCAAGTCTTGTGAGGCTTAGAGGAGACATCATGCGTCTTCTGGAGGCCTTGGACCACATCATCGACACCTTGAACGACAATCTGTTCCAGTTCGAGATAGAGAGGCCGTTCATTCCGGTGGAGTTGAATGCGGATTTCTTGAAACTCACTGAGTTGTCCACTCAGGCTGTGGAGACGGCCATTCCAGCGGCCAAGGCCTATTTCAGGACTTCGGACAGTATCACCGAGAAGGTTCACAGGGTCTATTTCTACGAAAAGGAGGCGGACAAGCAGGCCAAATCCCTCAAGAAGAAGGTTTTCCATACGATGGACGAATTAAGGCTCAGCCAGAAGTTCCATCTGCGCTACTTCGCACTCCACATCGAGGAGATTTCAATGGAGGCCGAGAAAGTGGCTGACCAGCTGTCGGTTATGTCAATCAAAAGAAGCATCTGATGACAGTGACGGTGTTCATACTCTTTGTCATCATCCTGACAGGATGGTTCTCGGTGACGGATCTGCCGGTCGCTCTGGCACCTGCCGGAACCTGCCACACTGTGGCCAGACGGTTCCGTGTCCCGGGAATAATGCTTCTGCTGTTTGTCGGGGTCGGCCTTTCCCGTCCTGTGTCTCCTCAGCTTGTTCCCGGCAGGGATTACGCTGTGGTGATCTTCGCCGCGACCTTGGCGGTAGTGGCCGTCAGGATATTCATAAAGGACGCTTCCATAGTGTTTTCTCTTGCCGGAGCGATAGCCGGGACGCGGATGCTCCAAAGCGGTTCGTCGGCTATCAAGTGGTCGGTGCCGCTTTCGTGGCTGGCCGCGGTCATATTCACAATCCTTATCGCCATCATTCTTTGCAAGGTAATCTCTGCGATTTCGTCAAGGTCTGATTGTCATCTGCTTACGAAGATGAACAGGATGGGGCTGGCGATGACGATCGCGGCCTCGGCGCTGATGCTTGCCATAGGGTTCAACCTTGGAGGGCTTGTTCCGTCGGTCTCAACGTTGGAATTCCAACTGTTGGTGTTTGCCGCTGTTGCCATAGCCATGGGTTTGCTGGTAAAGGGCGAGGCCGGATCCAACTCGCACAGACTTATGGAGAGGTGCTTCGACATCAATGCCGAGGCCGCTTTGGCGATGACGCTTGCCACCGCGCTTGTCACCTTGATCTTCTCTTTCGATTTGAGGATCGGGAATATTCAATTGAAAGCCACTCCTTTGGCTCCGGGGCTTCTGATGTTGGCTGGGCTTGCCGGCTGCGAACTGGCTCAGAACAAGGAGGTCAATTGGATGCCTCTTGCCTCCAAGATCGGCACGGACGCGCTTTTGACTCCGCTTCTGGCGATGATTCTCGCCTGTCTTATCTCTGGTATGATACATCCGAACCTGTTCTCCTTGGTGAACGCCCAGGTCGGGCTCCTCATTATGCTTCTCGCCCTTGTCTCGGGCGGTCTGACGGTCATGTCGTTCCTTTATCTGCGCGCATCGAAAACCTCCGGCAGGACTCTTCGTGAAATGGACGATGAACTGAACGAGAACCGCCGGGCAATCAACGAGATGGAGATCAAGACGATGCAGGCGGAGAATGAGAACCTGCACAACCTGCTGGATCTCAAGCGCAAGGAACTCGTCAGCGTGGCGATGAACCTGAGCGAGCAGAAAGAGTTCATGGACGGACTCTACGAAAAGGTCAAACAGGCTCAGGCGGAGATGGAACCGGAGAAGAAGGACGAACTTCTTCACGAACTCCGCACCGATCTCAATCTCAGAAGGAATTTCTCCAACGAGATAGATAGTTTCTACGCTCAGGTCGAGACCCTCCACAAGGATTTCACGACCCGGATGACCGAACGGTTCCCACAATTGACAAAACAGGAGAGACGCCTGGCTATGCTGCTAAGGCTCGGTTTCTCCACGAAATATATAGCCACATTGATGAATATAGCTCCGACGAGTGTCGAGATAGGCAGGCACAGGCTCCGCGCGAAGCTTGGCCTGGCCAGAGGGCAGAATCTGACGGAATTTGTCAAAACTATATAACCAAGTTTATTAATCGCTTAATGTTGTAAAGTATGAAAAGAGTTGTTTTTGTTTCTCTGGCAGCCTTTCTGGCAGTCTCGTTGTCCGCCCAGACAACGGACACGAAGAAGGATTCAGAGGTTGAACTGAACCAGTATGGTCAGCAGGTGAACTCCACTCCGGGACAGGTAAAGATCCAGGACGGAATCATGGTGCTGGACGCCAAGAAGATCGACTACAAGATGTGGTTCGACATCCGTGTGCAGGGCGACGCCGCTGTCTTTTTCGGAGGTCCGGACTTCACTTCTTCCCAACTTGACGGGAAGGATAATCCTAACCACATCGGAAACGGAATGTCCATCCGCCGTGCCCGTTTCGCCGTCAAGGCCCAGCTGGACAGGAACTGGTACGGAGAGATTGACACTGACTGGGCTGATGGAATATGTGAACTCAAGGATGCCATTCTGGCCTATAATGGAGTGCCCGGGCTTGAGATCAAGGCAGGTAATTTCAAGGAGTCTTTCTCCATCCAGCGCAACACCACATCCCGTTACCTTATGTTCATGGAACGCCCGATGGTGACCTCGCTCGCACCGTCAAGGCATCTGGGGCTGAATCTGACATATTCAAACAAATGGTTCTGGTTTGCCGGCGGTGTGTTCGGACCTGAGCTCAAGGGAGCCGAAGAGGCCACGGCCATGAAGGACAACAACAAGGATCTTGGCCGCAACGCAGGCCTGTCCTACACGGGGAAAGTAGTCTTCCGTCCTCTCTATAAGTGTTCGGAGTCGGCTCTTCATCTTGGCGGAGCGATATCCTACCGTGAGCCGAAGGTCACATCCACCGACGCTTACGGAGCCGCGCGCTACAGCAGCCGCAACTCTACGAGCATCAACAGGAAGAAGTACCTCGACACCGATGTCATCACAGGTCTTGACCATGAGCTTGCCTGGACCGCAGAGCTTGCCGGTTTCTACAAAGGGCTGCGCTATGAGGGCGCCTACCTCACCCGCGGGGCTTTTCTGGACAAGAAGATCAACAACCTCGGAACCCAGTGGGCCGACGGTTGGTACGCGCAGGCTTCCTATCTTCTTTTCGGCGGTCGTCAGAACTACGACTACGATGGCGCCAAACCGACCAGAATCACTCCTGGGCGCTCCTGGGGTGATGTCGAACTTGCCGTGCGTTATGAATATTGCGACTTCAACACCGCTGACTACTTCGGAGGAAGCGCGGAGGCGTTCAGTTTCGGGATCAACTTCTACCCGACCAAGAACGTGAAGTTTGTCATCAACTACCAGTACAACAACAATGACCGCTATGCCAACGGCAAGGGCAAGCTGTTCGTTGGTCACGACGCCGCCGGCAATCCTACCAAGGACTACACCAAGGTAGTAGAGGGCGCCGGCAAGGCCGGGGTTGACTACCATATGCTCGCGATGCGTTTCCAAGTCGCTTTCTAATTGATTTATAAAATATTATGAATATGAAAAAGATAGCATTGTTTTCGGCGTTGGCTCTCATTCTCGCCGGATTCGCCTCCTGCGTTGAGGATAAGATTTACGATGTGGCCAGCATTTCCGACATAAAGAACACCGTTGCCTACACAGAGGATGACGCCGTGACGGTGACAGCGAAAGTCACCGCTCTGGTGGAGATCACAAAGGTTGAGTTGCTGTACAAGGCGGGGACAGAAGCGGAAAAGACTGTTCCTATGATCGGAATGACAAATGATGCGGGCGTGTACCAAGGAACTATCCCAGCCGCCCCGGTCGGCACAAAGGTTGTCTATCACATTGAAGCGAGCACAGACGGGAACACTGAATGTTCTCCGGAGGTCTCCTACACCGTCGGTGAGGTTCCGATCGACTACACTGGCCTGGCTCTGAACGAGCTCAACGGCAACGACAAATTCATCGAGATCTACAACAAAGGGAAAGAGGACATCCATATTAAAGGAATATCCATCCAGAAGGACGGCAAGGATGTCTGGACGGCTCCTTCCGCCATCCTTAAATCAGGAGAGTTCGTTCTCCTTTACAGCACCGATGTCCAGGCCGATCACGCAGAGCATCCGGATGGCTATTTCTTTGGCTCAGGCCTTTCCGCCAAAAAGGCTGTCAAGGTGGAACTGTTCGACCCTAAAGGCGGAAGTCTGGACTGCTTCAATCTCGTGAACTTCGTCAAGAAGGCAAGCGCGTCCTACAGCCGTGTTCCTGACGGGACAGGGGCTTGGTACTTCACTTCCGCCACCCCGGCCGCCAAGAACGCCAACGAGACCGCTGACAAAGTCGAAGGTTTGGAATAGAATTATAGATAATGCCCACAAAGTCACGTGATTCGGAGCGAAGCGACCGAAGGGGTTCGGTGAATCCTTTCCCCGTGTCCCTCAGGGGCTGTCACGAAGCGACTGGGGGTTGGATGAAAAGTGCGCGAAGCGACCGAAGGGGTTTGGTGAATCCTTTCCCCGTGTCCCTCAGGGGCTGTCGCGAAGTGACTGGGGGGGGTATGCATTAATGGAATTAATATATTCATAAATAATTGATTGCTATGGCAAAAGAAGAAATGAAGATTGGCGAGATCTCTAAGCCTCGCTTCGAGTTCCGCTCGTTTGGACAGTGCTTCTGTGAGGCACACAAGAGGATGGCGCGTCTGTCCGTTCCTGTTCCTGAGAAGGTCTGGGAGCGCTCAAGCGACGAGATCTACATCATCTCGCGCAAGAACGACATCAACAACACCAAGATCCGAGGCGGCAAGATGGACATCAAGACCTACGTCCAGACCATCGATGGCCTTGAGCAGTGGAATCCGCTGATGAAAGGTGAGTTCCCGATCAGCGCCAAGGTGCTTGAGGAGGAGGTTTTCCCTGCCTTTATGGTGGAGATGCCTAAGCTGACGAAGGACACTTACACCTACGAGGAGTTCATCGCAATGGTTAAGGCCAACCCTGACCTTGCGGCCGTGCGTGTCCACAAGCAGCGTTTCGGCTATATGGTCAACGACACGATCTGCGAGGTCGGCAACGTGCTCATCAACGGGGCCAAGGTCGTGACCATCAACAGCGAATCGACAGAGATCGAGGACATCAAGAAGACCATCAAGGATGTCGGTCTTGAGGGAGTGGAGAACATCAACTACCTCCAGGCCATCAAGCGTGTTATCGGAATGATTGACAAACCACTTGCAAACGAATAGATTATGGCACAGGAAATAGAAAAGAAATTTTTGGTGAACGGCGACTTCAAGTCGGATGCGTTCAAGGCTACAAGAATCACTCAAGGCTACCTCAGCAGTGTTCCGGAAAGAACTGTACGCGTGCGTGTGAAGGGTGACAAGGGATTCATCACCATCAAGGGAATCGGCAATGCCAGCGGCGCGAGCCGCTTCGAGTGGGAGAAAGAGATTCCGGTCGAGGATGTCAAGGCTTTGCTGGAGATCTGCGAGCCGGGTGTCATCGACAAGACCCGCTACCTTGTGAAGGTCGGGACCCACACCTTCGAGGTGGATGAGTTCTACGGTGACAATGAGGGACTTACGGTCGCCGAAGTGGAACTTTCAGACGAGAACGAGGCTTTCGACAAGCCGTCCTGGCTCGGCGAGGAGGTCACCGGTGACGCCAAGTACTACAACTCGATGCTGATGAAGAACCCTTACAAGAACTGGAAGTAGGGTCTTTGATTGGTGAGCCTGTCGAAGTGACCTTCAAAGCACAAAAGTTCAACTTAAAATATTCACGAATATGTCAGATCCGTTAGATATGAACAACTACCGCCTTGAACGGCTCCCGAAGATGCAGAAAAGCAACTTCGAGATCTGGATGGCGCGTCTCGGCGGCCCGCTCGCCATACTTGCCTTTGTCCTTATCTACTGGTTCGGACATTTCGGCTTCATCGACAGCATCACCGCTGAATCCGTGTCGGGAAAGGCCCTGGCACGGCTGAACGAGATAGGCCTGCCCGCGTTCATAAGGTCCAACTATGCGATGTTGGCCATATTCACGGCGGGCCTTATCCTTTGGATGACCGAGGCGATACCGAACTATCTCACCTCGCTGATCATCATCCTGCTCATCGTCCTCTGCGGTGTCACGACCCAGAAGGAGGCCTTCGCCCAGCTGGGACATCCGGTGATGTGGCTGAATATCCTTTCCTTCGTGCTCGCCTCGATGCTTGTCAAGACCAAGTTCGCCAAACGCCTTGCGATGTGGTTCGTGATCAAGTTCGGCAAGACCGCTAAGGGAGTCCTGTGGAGTTTCCTCATAATCAACATCGTGCTATCGATGTTCATCTCCGCCACGACCGTCAAGGCCACGATAATGCTTCCGATCTTTATGGTTGTCTGCGCCATCTACGGAGCGTCTGATGGTCACCGCAACAATTTCGGACGCAACCTCGTGATCCAGAACCTGTTTCAGGTCAACATCGGAGCGAATGCCTTCTACACAGGAAGCGGCGCCCACCTGTTGGCCATCTCCTTGATCTTCGGTGCCGCCGGGGCGAGCCAGTTCGGTTACTCGGACTGGCTGGTGTCCTGCGGCCCGATGAGTTTCCTGATTCTGATCATCGGTCTTCTGATGGGGATGTACGTGTTCTTCCCGATGAAGAAGGACGAGCAAAAGCCTCAGATTGACGGCGGTCTGGAGCGTCTGAAAACCGAACTGGACGCGATGGGCAGGATGACCGTCGAGGAATGGAAGGCAGTGGGAATATTTATGGGTGTCCTCATCCTTTGGTGTACGGACAGCCTGCACGGGATTGACGCAACGACCGTGGCCTTCATCGGTGCCGTGATCGCACTTATGCCGGGAATCGGAGTCGTGAAATGGAACGATGTTGACATCCCGTGGCATCTGATGCTGTTCTCCGCAGGAGCCTACACCTTGGGAGCCGGCCTGAACATCACCAGCCTGCCCGGCACGATGGTGAACGCGGCCTTCGACTCGATGGGCATCACCGACAACACTCCGTTTTGGGTGCTGTACGTCATCCTGACCTTCCTGATGATGTACTCCGGTCTGGTCTTCCAGTCCAAGACCATCAGGACAATGATCTTCGTGCCGATCTCGATGGGCATCGCCGAACGGTTCGGCTATCCGGTCATCAGCCTCGCGCTTCCTGTCTCGATGCTGATCGAGCACGTCTATGTGCTGCCGTTCAACAGCAAGCCAGCCGCCCTCCTGTACAACACCAACCAGTACAGTATGACGGATGCCTTCAAGTTCGGCATCACTATGATGACCATCTCCTGGCTGATAATCCTCCTTTGGGGCGAGACCGTCCTCAAATGGCTCGGCATCACCCCGGGTTTGTTCTTTGTGGGATAATTTGTTATATTCGCAAATGTATGCCTAGGCTTTTTTGAAAGCCGCATCGTTATGGCGGACGGTGAAGAATGAGGCGGTTTTTTGTTATGATCGAGATTGACACCAGAATCCACGACCGCTACTCGATAGAGCTGAAAGTCGGCTTCGTCACCCGCAAGAAACTGCGGATGAACGACTTCTCTCTGGCGATGTGGTTCTTTGTGCCCGGCAGTCTCGACATCAACAGGGCCACCTATCCAAAAGACATGTTCTATCAGGATGTAAAGTCGAACATCCGCCTCATCACCCCTGTTTTCCTGCTCCGCGAGATAGTGGAAGGCCCGGCGTTACCTCTTCGCAACATCCGCGAGGCGTTCATCCAGATGGCGTCCAACCCGACCCGGACCCTGATCTCTGAATATGAATATCAGATCAAGATGTTCGCGGCCATCGTCAAAAGCGCCCTGCGCGATGAATTGGCGCACATCAAGCAGAACCGCATCGGCTCGGACACGGAGACCCTGTGCGACGGCTTCATCCGCAACGCCGGAAAAATCTGTGATGAATATGTCGGGCTGCGCTCCATCATCAACGCTCCGACCGTTCCAGAGGGCGTGATGAGGATGTACCTTTCCGGGGACGAATTCATCTGCGACATCACATGCAAGCATATTCTTGAACTCATCGAGTGGCTGAGAGGCAGGAAGTTGGATGAGTTGGCCGGCAAGGCGACGGCGCTTTACCGCAGGATCGGGAAGCACATGAGGCAGCTCGGCTACCCGGAGATCCGGGAGGATGACCGGCTGCACAACCGCATATTCATTCATCGCTTCAGCATCCTGAAAAAGTACATCGAGAGCGACCTTTACCTCCGCGCTCCTAAGCGGCGGGACGGGGTGATCGTGGAGCAGCTTTATTTCAGCATCGCCGCCGGTCTAGCGATGTTGTTCGCCACCGTGGTGAGCTTCGCCTTCCAAAGGAAGTTCGGCTCGCTGACTCTTCCGCTGTTCATCGCTCTCATTATCAGCTATATGCTGAAAGACCGCATCAAGGAGTTGATGCGCTATTATTTCGCCCACCGTGTCGGCAGCAAGTACTTCGACAACAAGGCGAAGATCATCCACAAGGACACCGAGCTCGGCTGGCTGAAGGAGGGCGTGGACTTCATCGAGCCGGAAAAGGTACCAGCTGACGTGATGACCCTGCGGAACAGCTCGCACCTCACCGAGGTCGAGAGCAGCAATGTCACCGCCGAGAAGATCATCCTCTACCGCAAGTCCGTCCACATCGACAGGGACAAGCTCCAGGCTAATTCTGAATATTCCTTCAGCGGCATCAATGACATCATCCGCTTGAATGTCACCAACTTCATCAAGAAGATGGACGACCCGAGCGTCCTGATGCGCACCCTTGACGATGACGGCTCCATACAGACCGTCGAGTGCGACCGAGACTATTACCTCAACCTCGTCCTCCAGTACCAGTACGACAACACCGCCGAGTTCAAGCGCTTCCGCATCGACCTCTCCCGCGACGGCATCAAGTCGATCGAGGAGGTGGGGTAGAAAAACATTCCAAACACATTTCGCCGTATGAGAAAACTTTTGACATTTATCCTGTTTGTCTCACTGCCGGTTCTGACTGTTTTCGCGCAGCAGCCTGACAGCGTGATCACGGAAATCCTATCGGCATCGGTTATCACGGAGGGAAACATCACCTACAAGGTGGATCGGATGACGCACTTCTTCTCATCCGTCACGTCTCGTTCTCGTATCGTGTGAGTCTCGGGGCGGAGAACAACATGAAGGCCGGTGACGACGGGTTCTCCCGATTCGCGTTCTCCCCCCCCCGACGCTGCTGTTGTCTTATAGATTGAATAAGAGGAATATGCTGCGTCTGAGACTTGATTCTGAGACCTCTATGCCCGACATCCGGCAGATGTCCGGCAACAGGATCCTGATCATGGAGAACTTCTACCGCAGGGGAAGCGCGGATGTCCACAACAGCACCGGCTACCAGTCGAGGTTGATATATTCCTATAATATTCCTCGGAAACTGATCGTTCAGGCGGATGCCCACTACAACCGCACGGGGGGCTTCCTTTATGACGCGTTCGTGCAGGATGGCGGGGCGTGGTACCTTGAGACGAGGAACGCCCATCATTATTCCGAGACAGGTATGAATATGGTCGTGACCTATCTGCCTTGGAAGTGGCTGCGCCTTGGTGTGGACTTCTCCGCCGACCGCCAGATCACCAAAGAGACGGCTTCGAGCGGGGCTTTCAGCGACTGGTTCTTCCAGCGAGGCAAGGAAAACCACTCCGCCAAGAGCCTTGAGAACTCTGACGTTGACTCCGGTGTGTTCCGGTTCTGAACTGGATATAGTCCGCCGAATTAGGAAGTAAAAGTCCGCCAAATTCGGAAGTAAAAGTCCGCCAAATTCGGAAGTAAAAGTCCGCCAAATTCGGAAGTGTGCTTAATTTGTGCTATATTTGTGTCTGATTAAAAACGAATTGCTTATGGCGGAATACAAGAAGCGCATAGCGGATAGAATTCTTTCCGAGAAACTGGAAGGAATGGGGGCTGTACTGATAGAAGGTGCCAAATGGTGTGGCAAGACGACCACGGCTGAGCATCAGGCCGGAAGCATTCTGTATATGAACGACCCTAAGAGACGCCATATGAATATTCAGTTGGCAAGTATGAATCCAGAGATTCTTCTGAAAGGGAGAGCACCACGTCTGATTGATGAGTGGCAGATCGCTCCTTCACTTTGGGACAGTGTAAGGTTCGAGTGTGACCATAGGAAGGAAGATGGGCAGTTTATTCTTACAGGATCTTCTGTACCGGTTAACAATGATGAGGACGAGGAGGCATTCAGTCATTCGGGAACAGGGAGAATATCCAGATTGAAAATGCGGCCGATGTCACTATGGGAGTCTGGAGATTCTGAAGGAAGCGTTAGTCTCGGTGATTTGTTCGTCGGCAGGGTGTCACCTGTAGAGGCAGGGAGAATGAACATCGAACAGTTGGCATATTTGGTATGTCGTGGTGGGTGGCCGAAGGCTACGCTTCAGCGACCAAGTGTTTCGCTCGGACGCGCCTTTGATTATTATCAGGCAGTTACAGAAGTGGATATCAACCGTGTGGATAAGGTTAAACGTGACAGTGAGAAAGCGAAACGTCTGCTTCGATCTTACTCCAGACATCAGGGAACACAAGTGTCATTGTCTAAAATACGCAGCGATATGCGGTCTAATGAGGCTGATTCTATGAGCGAGAAGACCATCGACGACTACCTTAATGTCTTCAGGAAGATATTCGTCATCGAGGATATGCACACTTGGAATCCCAATCTACGATCCAAAACGGCCATTCGTACTACGGACACGAGGTATTTTGTCGATCCTTCAATTGCGGTGGCCGCTTTGGGTGTTGGTCCGAATGATCTCATCAACGATCTGGAGACATTCGGCCTTTTGTTCGAGACAATGGCCGTCAGGGATCTGAGAGTCTATGCTGATGCTTTGAACGGAAATGTTTATCATTATCGCGACAAAGACGGTCTGGAATGTGATTCCGTTGTACATTTGAGAAACGGGAAGTATGGCCTTGTAGAGATTAAGATTGGTGGGAATGATAACATAGAGGCCGGAGCGCGTTCGCTGTTGGCTTTGAGGAATAAGATAGACATGACCAAAATGCCGGAGCCATCTTTTATGATGGTGTTGACGGGTCTTTCTCCATACGCTTTTCAACGTCCGGACGGAGTCTGGGTTGTCCCGATCGGCTGTCTGAAAGACTGATGTCTTGATAATGACCTAATATTATTGGATCGCACGTGTTCTAGCCCAGGGGATGACGTAGGCGGGGGACATCTTGCGTGACAGTAGGTCTTTCATATAGTCCATATAGGGGGCGACGTGGCTGAAAAACATCTTGTAGCCGGCGCAGAGGGCGTTCAGGCCGGTCTCGATCCTAACTCCGTCTCTACCATTAAGGTGTGACTCGTAGGTGTTGAACCTGTGCTTGGGGCATTCTCCGTTGCAGGCGAAAAGCCATTCGCACTTAAGGCATTTGGTCGGGAGCTTGTTGCGCTTGTCGATGCCGAAGGCTGTCTGCTTGTCCGAACGCATCATCTCGGCGATCGGCTTTTCGGCGATGTTGCCGAGAAGGTAGTCCTTGTAAACGAAATGGTCGCAAGGGTAGAGGTCGCCATTGTGCTCGATGACGGAATTGCCGCCGCAGGTCTGGGCGAATGTGCAGGTGCCGGGCATCTCCCCGACCCAAGTGGCCAGGGTGGCGTCGAAATTGGTGACGAATATGCGGCCGACATCGTTCCTGACCCAATAATCGAATATGTCGCAGAGGAATCTGCCGTAGCCCACATCGCTAACGGACCACGGGGCTATCATCGCTCCGTCCGCTTTTGGATCCACGATGAATGGACGCTTCTTCTTGTCCGGCTTTCCGGCCCCGTTCAGCGGGTACTTGACGTGCTCGACCACGGGCATAAACTGCATAAATCCGCTGCCGACCTCACGCAGAAACAGATATGTCTCCAATCCTCTGCCTTCGCTGGCGTGGTTGACCGTTGACATCGTGTTGAACTCAACTCCTTCACCTTTAAGAATATTCAGACCGCTCATCACCCTGTCGAAGGTCGGGAATCCGCCCTTGTCCTTGCGGTACTTGTCGTGAATATCCTTGGGGCCATCCAGAGATATTCCCACAAGGAAATTGTTGTCGTGGAAGAATCTCGCCCATTCGCGGTTGAGAAGTGTCCCGTTGGTCTGGATGGTGTTGTGGATGACCTTCTCTCCGGCATATTTCTTCTCAAATTCCAAAGCCTTGCGGTAGAAATCCAATCCCAGCACCAACGGCTCGCCACCGTGCCAGTTGAAGGTCACTTCCGGCACTCCATTCGCGCTGATATATTCCTGAACCACTTTTTCGAGCATCGCTTCGGTCATCCGGGGCTCCTTGCCGCCATAGATCTCGGCCTTGTCGAGGTAGTAGCAATATTTGCAGTCCAGGTTGCAGAGCGACCCGGCCGGCTTGATCATGATGTTGAACGCCATCGGTCCGGAAAGGCGGATGGCGTCCCCGAGGGTCAGTGTCTTTTCAAATGTCGCGTCTGACATATTCTTGAATATTAAAAATTTAGAGAGGGAAGAATCTTTTTTTGAATATTCGGGACTAATGAAGCTCCTCTGCCTCGAAATCACTGACGTAGGCCTTTCCCACGATATTCTTAAAGGATTGCATCATCTTGTCTGTCAGCTCTTTATTGTCTTTTGAAATGTTCTCTTTCTGGCTTCTGTCGTTGGTGAGGTTCCAAAGAGTGACCTCTGGATTCAGGCCGAAATCGATGGTTGTCGGGTTCTCGTTGCTTCCTGAATATGCCGGGATCAGCGCGTAGTCACCTTCCTTTAGGGCGAGGCGGCCCTGCGCTTCGAGGATCAGGGTCTCCCTTCCTTTGAGGGTGTCGTTGCCGATCAGCACTTCCGGGTAGGCTTTGGAATCCAGTCCATCTGGTGCGCTTCCGCCAAGGACGTCAGCGAGCGTGGCATAGAGGTCCATCTGGCAGAAACAAGCCTTGGACACCGACGGCTTGATGTGACCTTCCCAATATGCTATGAAAGGAATATGTGTGCCTCCGTCAAAGAGGCTGTACTTTCCTCCCCGCAGACCATCGTTCGGGTCGTATCCTTGCTGGTGGGCGAGTTCAATGGCCTCGTCCTGATAGCCGTCCTGAAGCACGGCTCCGTTGTCGGATGTGAATATGATCAGTGTGTTGTCCAGAACTCCCAGCGAGTCCAGATGGTCAACAATCTGTCCCACGCACCAGTCCGCCTCGGCGATCACGTCGCCTCTGGGGCCGAGCGAGGTCTTCCCCTTGAACGCCGCTCCGGCGGTCCTCGGGACGTGTGGCTCGTGAAGGCCGTAGTAAAGGAAGAACGGCTTGTCCGCGTTCTCCGTCACGAATTTCTTCGCTTTCGACAGGAAATATTCAGCCATAGTGGAATCGTCCCAAAG
>ERZ1034763.638-NODE-638-length-14661-cov-6.807134_pt1 | contig 14661 bp, 10 predicted proteins | sample MGYA00520701_ERZ1034763 | MGnify/ENA primary metagenome ERZ1034763 (study PRJEB33766, sample SAMN09781707) | gut metagenome | biome: gut microbiome | host: Homo sapiens | place: Madagascar | study: EMG produced TPA metagenomics assembly of the PRJNA485056 data set...
ATTGACAAAAAATGCAGGTTTTATGCGACCTGCAATAACTTTTTTTAATATTCAAACTCCCGGGCTACGTTGAAATACGTTGATGAATGTGGTAGTGCTAACAGTATATCTATGATACAATACAACTAATAGGAAACATTTGAATGTTGGTATTTAAGTGGCGTAGCAATAAGGAAACGAATCTGAAATGAAAATGACAGGGAGGGCATTGTATGGGCAAACTCAGTAAGAATCGGATCATCTCGCTGCTTGCAGCCATCTGCATGCTGCTCGTGGCACTTATGCCGCTTCAGACAACGCAGGCGAAGGTGATGATTTCCGGCGATATGACAGTAAATGTTGGGCAGAACTGTCCGGTTGTGATCTCCGGGACAAGCAGGAAACCAAAGTGGTCTAGTTCGAACAAGGCGGTCGCGACCGTTAATTCCAAGGGCTGGCTGAATCCGCTTTCACCGGGGAAAACGACCATCACGGCGAAGATCGGAAGCAAGAGTTATAAGTGCAAAGTCACGGTAACGTATTTTAAAGATGTCAGCATTTCCGTAAACAAAAGCAACAGCTACAAGAAAGCTTCGGGCAATGTCCGCAATGCTTTTTCCGGCGGTCAGGCTGCGGATCTTGCACTGTCTTGCTTTGGTATGGATCAGTCGGGCGGTGCGGCGACCTATAACCATCCGAACGGTATCGCGACGGACGGCAAACGTTTCTTTGTGTGTGATTCGTGGAACAACCGTGTCCTCGTGTACAACTCTCTGCCGACATCGGCTTCCGCAAAGCCGGCGCTTGTGTTGGGACAGAGTAATTTTACAAGCAGCAGCTGCGGATATGCGTTAAATCAGATGAATTGGCCGGTTGGGGTGGCAGTGGCAAATGGAAAGCTTTATGTTACGGACACGCATAATAATCGTGTGCTTGTCTGGAATTCTATCCCGACGACAAATGGGCAGAAAGCGGATTACGCGATTACATCGTTCGGAAGCGCTTCGGATGATGCAATCATCTGGCCTTGGGCAATCTGGACGGACGGAACCAGGATGATCGTGACGAACACGCGGGACGGCAAGATTATTTTCTGGAATTCTGTTCCGACGGAGAAAGACACAAATGCAGACTATGTGATCCAGACGGAAGGCACGCCGCGTACGATCGTTACCGACGGAAACTGGCTGTTGGTCGGGGATCACAATATCGGGGGAAGTCATGCGGGTTCCAGAGTGTGGACGTCCTATCCAAAGTCGGCGAATGACCATGAGGATTTTCGGTATTCGCTGGAAGCGGGACAGCCGGGCGGATGCATTGCGGATGGAAAACTGGTGCTGCTCGATGCGGGCAAACTGCTGATTTATAATAAGCTGCCAAAATCTTCTGCAGCGATGGCGAAGCCTTCTCTGACTGTGGGTAACGGAGAGTCCCACAGTTCAAGCAGCAAATATTATTACTTTGGCACGGGTGATTATAACCAGTGTGTTTACGCAGGCGGAAAACTTTATGTCAGCCTCTACAATGCAAACAAAGTTGCCGTGTTCAACGGCTTGCCGAAGAAGAGTACCGCGAAACCGAACTATGCTTTGAGCGGAAAAGTAACCGGAAGCACATTGCTCAGTAACGGTCTGATCATGAATCCGAATGTGGCGACGAATGGTAAGAATCTCGTTGCGGTATCCGATTTCGACTGGACACTTTCCGTGTGGAAAAACATTCCGGACAGCAGTGCGGTCAAGGCAGACATGGTCTACACCTTTGATCCGGCTGCCTCTCCGGTCGATGTGCAGTATTATGGTAAAAAGCTTGTAGTTGCGACAAGAAATTCACTCTACATCTGGAACAGTACGCCTACGAGCGGACAGAAGTGGAACAGCGCCGTGGTCGGCACGATCGGAACGGTTAATATGCAGGGAATCGATGCGATCGCGACCGGTGGAAAGTATTTCTTTATCTCGGATTCGAAGACGAACAAAGTGTATGTATATGATAAAGTCCCGAACCGTACAACGAAGCCGGTTACAACGATCAAGGGCGCACACGGTTCGCTGGCATCCAACGGAACGCTCCTTACGGTATCCGGCAATGTTGCCTCCTCATCGGTGGGCGGTGATCTGTGCAAGACGGTTATGATCTATGATCTGAGCAATCTGAAAAATATAACAAAGCAGCAGGTACATGAATTTACCTATAAGGGAGAACATAAGACGTTCAATTTCGCAACGGACTGCGTAATCACAAAGGACGATAAACTTGTTGTGGCGGATCAGGGGGACAATTATGTGCTGATCTGGAACGATTATAAGAATGCGGCAGGCGGCAGCGAACCGGACTGTGTTCTGGGGCGTGGCAGCACCTATTATGATTCTTCCATGCTCACGGGAAATATACCGGGGCGGCCGGTGGATACGATCGGCGTAACGGGTAAGGATTCGCTGGTGATGCCGACATTCCTCGCATACGACGGAAATTATCTGTGGGTCGGTGAGTTTAAGTTCAGCAGCCGTCTGCTTCGATTCAGCGGAAAATTATAATTTAGGTTATAATTTTGATCGTAAAAGGGTACTTGAAAATCCAAGTACCCTCATGTATAATCTACTTAGGAAGTGAATCGGATATGACTCCGATTTGCCCTCGGTAAATACTTATTTTGAAATAGCATCTACTTTTGGTCGAGTGGGATGCTATTTCTTTTTGTTACTATGATTGTCTATGTAAGACAGCGCCGCAAAGATTACAAGCAACAATGTTAAAACGTTGTCTAAGCTCATTGGCATCACCCTCTCTAAAAACTCAAGGGCATCTAACAATCGGAAAATCACATCCTGTTTCCTGTTCGATGATACAATTAAATGATATCACAAATAGAACGTATGTTCAACTGAAACATTGAAAAAGAGGTGTATATATGAACCATACGATTGACCCGGTATATGACAAAAAAAGTCCGTCGTGGGAATTACCTACGGCGGATTTATATTTGAATCGCTTTCGAGAATTATTTTTAGTCGGAACTGACAGCACCCCCAACCCCCATCGGCTAAAACACAACAGCTCCTTTTGATGGTTTTATCATAGCAACGGAATGTGAACGTGTTGTGACAAGGCACTGAATACTTTATAAAAATTGGAAACAAATTCTAAACAAATTAAAACCAGGTGGTTATAACAACGGAAATCAGAGCACACGAGTCCGGTGCTTTCTCGTGGTAAAAAAGCACAGAATTGTGATAATTGAGCTCCGTATTCTGTGGTAAGATAGATGCAGTACATAAGTCTCATAAGAATGTGGAGAAATGCAATGGAACAGATACTGATCGTGGAAGATGACTGGGAATTGAATCGAGGGATTGCAAGGCAGTTGGGAAAGGAACACTATGCGACGCTTGCCGCGCACACGATGGAGGAGGCAAAAAGTATCCTTCGCGTGGAGCCAGTGCATCTGGTTTTGTTAGATGTCAATCTGCCGGACGGCGACGGATTTGCGCTGCTGGAGTGGATGAACCGGGAGCAGAAAGCATGTCCGGTCGTGTTTCTGACGGCGCGTGATCTGGAGGAAGATGCTTTGCGAGGGTACGAACTCGGTGCGGTGGATTATGTGACAAAGCCTTTTTCCAATAAGATACTGCTAAAGAAGATCGCGGTCATCTTGAGGCAGACCTCACATGCCGATACACAGGATTATGGGGATGGCTATCTGACGGTTTCGTTGATGCAGGGCAAGGTGAGGATACGGCAGCAGTTGTGTGCGGTTACGCCGACGGAGTTCTGCATTCTGTCTGCTTTTTTGCGTGCGAGAAATCAGCTCCTGACATACGATATGCTGCTGGATGTGTTGTGGGAGAACGGTAATCAGATCGTGGACAAGCATGCACTTGCCGTCAACATCGGTCGGTTGCGTGCCAAGATCGAAGATGAAGAACACAAATATATTGCGAATGTTTATGGGATGGGATATCAATGGATTGGAAATTGACGGTCGCGCTTGTGATGGTTGTGGTTGCTTTATTTATGGGAATGCGGTATCGCAAGCTGCGAAAAGATGTGGATAAATTTGCCGGACAGATGGAGCAAAGCCTCGATGCGATCGTCGAGGGAGAAAGCGAAGCGGAAGTGCTTGAGGATTCGCTTTTTGCGAAGCTGCAGGAAAAGTTGCTGCGCACGAATCATATTTTTGCGTTACGCGAGCAGAAGAATGAAAAAGAACGGGAGCAGTTGCAAAGCTTGATCTCCGACATTGCACATCAAAGCCGTATCCCGCTTGCAAATCAGAAAATCTATCTGGATCTTCTGGCGGAGGAAGTGCATTCCGAGGAGGGAATGCAGGCACTTGACAGTCTGGCGCATCAGACCGGGCGGTTACAGTTTTTGATGGAGAGCATGATCAAGTTGTCGCGCATGGAGAGCGGCATTATACAGATCAGGAAAAAGCCGCAGGATCTCATGGAGACGATCCGAAAGGCAGTGGCGGGGATCGTTGTGGAAGCATCGAAGAAGAACCAGCAGCTTTCCGTGGACGGACCCACGCAGCTTACCGTCATGCATGATGCGAAGTGGACGACCGAGGCGATCGGAAATGTTTTGGAGAATGCCGTCAAATATACCGGTGAGGACGGACAGATCCGCGTGACGGTGCGCAGGCAGGAGATTTTTACGGTAGTTGAGGTGACGGATACCGGAAGAGGGATTGCTGCGGAGCGTCAGGCGCAGATCTTCGGGCGTTTTTACAGGGAGCCGGAAGTGCATGACCGGCCGGGCATTGGCATCGGATTGTATCTGACCAGAAAGATCATGGAGGCGCAGGACGGATATGTGGATGTTGTATCGAAACCGGGCGTGGGCGCAACGTTCCGGCTGCATTTGCAGAATGCGAATGTCACAGAAATGTGATCGCCGGCGTGATCGGTTTGTGATAATTGACCGCTATGCTAAAAGCTGACGTCAAGGGAACTGACGTGGAAAACAGAGTGGTCAAGGAGGAAGAACAGTGGAAAACTGGATGGTGGAAACGCGGGCATTAAAGAAATATTACAGGCTCGGAGACAATACGGTAAAGGCGCTCGATGATGTCGATTTTCGCGTGAGGGAGCAGGAATTTGTCGCAATCATCGGTAAATCGGGTAGCGGAAAGAGCACGCTTTTGCATATGCTGGGTGGACTCGATGTGCCGACGGGTGGCGAGGTTTGCATCGCGGGCAGAAATATTGCGGGGATGAAGCGTGAAGAATTAACGGTGTTTCGGCGCAGAAAAGTCGGATTTATTTTTCAAAGCTACAATCTGGTGCAGGATCTGAATGTGTACGAAAATATTGTTCTTCCGATCCGGCTGGACGGCAAGCGCGTGGATCGCGACTTTGTAGAAGAGATTATGCAATTATTGCAGATGGAAGATAAAAAGGAGGCACTACCGGGGACGTTGTCCGGCGGGCAGCAGCAGCGTGTGGCGATCGCGCGGGCACTGGCAGCAAAGCCGCAGATCATTCTTGCGGATGAGCCGACCGGAAATCTGGACTCTGTGACCAGCCATGAAGTGATGGGGCTGCTCAGGGTGGTGGCGAAACGCTATGCGCAGACGATCATTCTGATCACGCATGATCAGGACATCGCGCAGATGGCGGATCGTATTGTGCGCATCGAGGACGGGCGTATCGTATCCGGTAACTTAGGTGAGAAAGCGGGTGATCGCGATGCTGAGTAACAACAATCAGGCGGTCATAAAGAATCTCGCCAAAGCATCACTGATGCACAATCTCCGAAGGTATCTGGTGATGTTTCTGGCAATTCTGTTGTCGGCATTTATGCTTTTTTCCGTGTTGACGGTCGGGGCAACGTATTTTAAGATGTGGCGAATCCAAAATCTCCGGCTGGATGGGGCGGAGTTTGATGCCATCATGTACGGAGCCACGGATGCACAGATGGAGAAGTTGAAAAACAACGCGGATATCACGGATGTAGGTGTGCTCGCGATCGCGGGATTTATCGATGGTTCCGAGAAAAATGATATGGCGGACACTTCGCTGGTGTGGGTGGATGACACATATTGGAACAAGATGCAGGCACCTGCAAAGAAATATGTGAAGGGGCATTATCCGGGGAAAAAGAATGAGGTGATGGTCACGCCCAGGGCGCTCGAAGAGTGTGGAATCAGTGATTACGGGATCGGAGATTCGTTTCGGGTGAAGTGGACGGACACACAGGGTGTGCAGCACAATCTGGATTTTACGATATGCGGCATCTGGGACGGTTATGGAACGAAGAATCTGTTTTATGTGTCCAAAGCATTCTACGACGCATCCGGCTGGACTCTGGACAACGTCAGTTCCGGTCGCATTATGGTGAATTTTAAACAGAAGATTATGACGACCGCGAAGCAGAATGCGTTTATCGAGTCGATGAATCTATCTAAAAAGCAGAGAATTTTCTTTATGACGGAACTTGGAAATTCGGTTCCGCTTTATCTGGGACTTCTGGCATTGATCCTTGTTACCTGCGTGTGTGCCTATCTGTTGATCTACAATATTATGTATCTGTCGGTTACCGGAAATATCCGTTACTATGGACTGCTCCAGACGGTCGGGATGACAGGACACCAGATCTACCGTCTGATCTATCGGCAGATGCTGTTCGTGGGAACCGGCGGAATCGTTCTTGGCATCGCGGGAGGATGCGGGATTTCGTTTTTCGTGATTCCGTCGCTTGTCAAAGCGTTCGGAATCCGGGACAAGGTGCAGGTGGTATTTCATCCGGCAATCTTTGTGCTGACGGTGCTTCTTGTTGCGGTAACGATCTATATCGGAAACCGGAAACCGGCAAAGATTGCAGTCACGGTCTCGCCGATTGAGGCGAACCGATATTCGACGGAAATAATGCCCCATGGAAAAACACATCTCTCTCATGAGAAGGGTAATGTAATCGGACATATGGGCGCACGGAAAGTGTTTGCGGAGAAGAAGAAAACACTTATCAGCATTCTCTCGCTTGCGGTGGGGCTGTCCGTGTTTGTGTGCGTGATCACGCTGCTTCGAAGTCAGGGACCGCGCACGATCGTATCGAGTGCATGGAACGATGATATGGAGATCAGCAATCGCCTTTTGTCAAAGGACGGTGCGAAGTGGAAAGAGGTCATGGACGATGTTTTCTTGCAAAAGATTGCCAATACGGACGGTGTGCAGGAGGTACATACGGTCACGACGGCACAGGCGATGATTCCGTGGGAGCAGGAGTTTGCAGATAAGTGGATGCGCGAGTTTTATGAGATGTGGATGGAGATTTCTTATGAGGATGAGAAGAAGGAATATCAGAAGCATCCGGAGAATTTCGGAACGGTTCTGGTCGGAATCGACGAGAAAAATTTTGAGATTTTAAATGAATCACTGGAGCAGCCGATTGATGCAAAAGCGTTTCAGCAGGGCAAAACCTGCGTGATCTACCGGAATGGTCTGTCGTTTGAGGATCGGGAACTGGTGGGGAAAACGTTGCATGCGGCAGAGCTTGGAAACCGGGATCGTGCTTTTTCCTTTGAGATTGCAGGTGTTACGGACGATTCTACGATGACCGGGCCGATCACAGGGTATCCGCCGACGATCATTATCAGTCAGGATGCGCTTGCCTCGCTTCATCTGGATACTTATACCTACAAAGCCTGCGTGTATTATGACAAGGCATATGATACTGCAACGCAGAGCCGTGTGGAACAGATTGTCGGGGGTTCGAAGGATGCTAGGTGCTTAAAAATGGAGTCCAGGATCGAATCGATGGAGGAACTGAAAGCGGCGCAGGGAAATATGACCGGTGTCGGAATCGGGATCTCTCTGATACTTGCCGTCATCGGTGTCATGAATTATATCAATACGATTATCGGTAATATTGCAAACCGCAGGAAGGAGCTTGCCATCTTAGAGAGCATTGGAATGACGCGAAAGCAGATGAATCGTATGCTCATGCGCGAAGGAAGCATTTACGCGCTCGGCGCGATCTTTGTTACGATGGTGGTCGGATTGCCGGTTACATGGGGATTGTATCAATCCATGAACTATATGAATGTGCCGTTTTTTCTGCCGGTCGCACCGATCGGTATTGTCGTTCTGCTGCTTTTTGTCATATGTGTCGGGGCACCGCTTGTTTTGCTGAATGCGATGTGCAAAAAAGGAAGTGTGGTCGAGCGCATTTGTCAGAGTGATGAGTAGCAGTAAAGGGGCTGTGAAATAAGTCCCTAAAAGAAATAGGACCATTCGTTCATGCGAAAGGTCCTATTTTTGTGGTAAAATTAACTTGCGATGAAAACTTTACACAATAATTATTGTAATTCAAAACAAGGATATTTACCACTTACCGGAAACCTGTTTACAGAATGAGGCCTTTTGAATATACTCACATTAAACAAGGCAATCGATCGAAAGTATACTGCAGATATGGCAGATCTTTTGAAACTGTTTGAAACCGGAAATGCCCCGCGCATTGCTCAGGGCAATCGCGAACATTGCATGAAAGTATGCCTCGCATAGCGATGTTCGGTCATTAAGGAGTTTACCATGAAAATCAAAATCGAAATTGACGAAGGTCTGCAGGAGGACGAAGTCCTCATACGATGCAGAGGATTGACGGATGAGGTCACGCAGATTCAGAAGTCCGTCAGTGATGTGGTCAATGCCGGACAGAAATATGTCTTCTACAAAGGAACGACAGAGTATTATCTGCAGCTGGATGATGTGTTGTTTTTTCAGACAGAAGGTGATGTCATACACGTACATACAAAGGATGACATGTATGAAACGAAATATAAGCTGTATCAGCTGGAGGAGATGTTGCCGGGATTTTTTATGAGGATATCCAAGTCGGCGATTTTAAACACGAACCACATTTATTCCATCAGCCGCAACTTGACCGCATCAAGTACAGTCACGTTTGCAGAAACGCACAAACAGATATTTGTATCAAGATATTATTACAAACCGTTGATCAGTAAATTAGAGGAAAAGAGGTTACATCAATGAAAATGAGTGAAAACATCGGAAAAATTTTATGGGGATTATTGTTTCTTGTCGGCGCGGTCTATCTGATCGCAAGCAGAGTCTGGAATCTACCGACGGTCAGTGTGTTCAGTGTTATTCTCACTGTGTTTCTGGCATGGCTTTTTATTGAAGGTCTCCGTCATTTGAACTTCTGGGAAATTCTGTTCCCGATCGCCTTTTTCTGCATTATTTATGCAAAACCACTCGGGATTACCGCATTCACGCCTTGGCCGGTACTCGGCGCCGCGCTTCTCGGCAGTATCGGACTTTCTATGATATTTAAGCCCAAAAAGCATCACGAATGGACGGACGCAAGTACACACGACAACAGTTTTGGTTCCAACAGTGAGCAGTGCAACGGAGAGAACCTTCGCTTTGACAACAGCTTTGGAGAGTCGATCAAGTACATCAACACTGACAATTTGTGCAGCGTATCCGTCGATAACAGTTTCGGCGCAACCAGTGTGTATTTCGACAATGCAATCATTCAGGGAGAAAGCGAACCGTTCATATTGACAACAGTTTCGGAGAGGTCAGTCTTTATGTCCCGCGTGCATGGAAGGTGGATGTCAATGTGGATAAAGCGTTCGGTGGCATCAATATGCGTGGACGAATGGAAGACACAAGCACACATCGTCTGATCGTGACCGGAGAGACCAATTTCGGCGCACTGACGATCGTGTTTATATAATGAGGAAAATGATTAATAGAGGAAAAAGGTCTATTCTGTTGCGGCAGGATAGACCTTTTGTTGACTTTGGTCGAAGAGTAAAATAAAACAGGTCGGAAAAAATGTATGATAATAGCAAAAACAGGTCAGAAAAAATGTAAGGTAAGTTATTGAATAGGTCGGAAAAAATGTGATATACTATGATCAAAGAGGTGAATGAGTATGTATAGATCCGCAATAAATGCGCTTTTGCAGTGGAAAAATAAAGATAATAGAAAGCCGTTGATTATAATGGGGGCAAGACAGGTTGGAAAAACCTGGTTGATGAAGGAATTTGGTAGAACAAATTATGAGAAAGTGGCATATATTTCATTTTACAATAATAAGAGAATGGATGAAGTATTTCAGAATGATTTTGATGTAAAACGGATCATTATGAATTTAAATATTGAAGCGGGTGTTGCAATCACACCGGGAGATACGCTGATTATATTGGATGAAATACAAGATTCTCCAAAAGTTTTGGAATCATTAAAATATTTTTGTGAGGAGGCTCCGCAGTATCATGTTGTTGCGGCTGGTTCGCTTCTTGGAGTGGCGATTCATGAAGGGGTTTCCTATCCGGTTGGAAAAGTGGATCTGTTGGATCTTTATCCGCTTAATTTTCGTGAGTTCTTGTATGCAATGGAGGAACAGGGACTTGCGGATGCGCTTGAAACCAAAGATTATACGCTGATTGATAATTTCTCGGACAAATATCTGTTTTGGTTGAAAAATTATTATTATACAGGAGGAATGCCTGCTGTTGTTGATGCGTTTCGTATGCACAGGAATTATGCTGAAGTTCGACAGATTCAAAATGACATTGTGCGACAGTATGAAGGGGATTTCGGAAAACATATAGATGCACACACTTTGCCAAGAATTCGTTTGGTTTGGGATTCGGTGCCAATGCAATTAGCAAAGGAAAATAAAAAATTCTTTTTTGGCCAGATCAAAAAGGGTGCGCGCAGCAGTGAGTATGAGCTTGCGATTCAGTGGCTGGTGGATTGTGGACTGGTGTATAAAGTGAATCGTGTAAATGAACCCAATATGCCATTGAAAGCATATAAAAGTATGAATGCATATAAGCTTTTTCTGCTTGATGTCGGATTATTAGGGGCATTGAGTGAACTTGAAGCGGAATCAATATTGGATGGGAATGATATATTTGTCGAGTTCAAAGGTGCACTTACAGAACAATATGTTTTGCAGCAACTAATATCGGATACAAGATATACACCATATTATTTTGGAACGGAAAAGGCAACGTTTGAGCAGGACTTCCTTGTGCAGAGAGGAAAGGATATTGTTCCGATAGAAGTCAAAGCAGGGGATAATATTCGGTCACAAAGTCTGAAAGCATATTGTGATAAGTTTCATCCAAACAAGGCGGTGCGCTTTTCAACCTTAAAATATATTGATCAGGGATGGATGGAGAATATACCGTTATATGCGGTGTGCAATCTCTAAGAAATAACCGAAAAACATAAAACAAAAAGGTCTATTCTGCCGTGGCAGGATAGATTTTTTCATTTAATGGGATTTTTTGATTTGTTCGTCCGTCTAATAAGTGTAAAGCAAAACGAAAACCATTTGCTTTGACAAGATCTCAGCGCGCAGGAGAATGGCCATGAAGAAAACAGAAATGATGAATTTAATAAGAAAGGCAAAAGACCGGGATCCGGATGCTTTTACAACTCTGATGCAGCAGTATACAAAAGACATGTATCGCGTTGCAATCGCCATCTTGATGAATGACGAGGATACTGCGGATGCGATTCAGGAGACGATACTTGATTGTTGGGAACGGATCGGGACGCTCAGGGAGGACCGGTATTTTAAGACCTGGCTGACAAGAATCCTGATCAACAATTGTTATGACGTCAGGAAAAAGCGTGAGGATTTCGCTACGCTGGAGGAATACGAGCCACCGGCGGCGGAGGATTCCTACAACCTGGAACTGAAAGAAGCGTTGACCGCGTTGGATGAAATCTACCGCATTCCGATGCTGCTCTATTACGGGCAGGGGTGGAAGACAAAGGAGATTGCAGGGCTGTTGCATGTTTCAACGAGCACGATTCAGACAAGGCTGGCGCGAGGCAGGGAAAAACTGGCAGCCTATTACAGAAAGGGGTAGCGTGATGAACAAGAATTCCAATTTTTTTCAGGAAGATATCAAAGTACCGGAAATTGTATTGCAGAAAGCGGACGAGGCTTTTGCCAAAATTCAGACGGAGGGCAGAAGTGCTATGACAAAAAATAATCAGACACAGAAAAAGAAACGTGGTTTTTGGAAGAATCCGGCAGCAGTCGCGGCGTGTGCATGTCTTATTATTGCTGGAAGCGTGACCGTTGGAGCTGCTGTACACCATGTGTGGAGCCGCGGAATGAAGGGAACCTTGCAGGCCACTGACACACAGCAGAAGGAACTGACCGACAAGGGCGCGGCTGTAGTCTTAAAAGAGGATGCGGATTACAGCAAGCTTGCAGTTACAGATAACGGCATAACGATTACACCGGAGACTATCATTGTAGATAAGTATTTTGCACATATTTCATTTTCGGTAAAGGGATATGACCTTGCAGAGGGCGATGAGCCGGGCTTTGGTGACTGGAATATTGGTGTGAAAGGCGAAAAAGCGCCAGGAAATGTACAGGCATACGGCGAATTCTATGATGGAACTGTCTGTGATGAAAACGGATATCCGGTCTACGAAGATGGAACGCCTATCGAGGAGGATGAGAATGGAGGAATGATCCTGCATTATGTGGACAAAGATGGAAATCTGGAGTTTGTTGCAAGTATTGGTGTCGCGGATCAGAAAGACAGTCTTCTGGGAAAGACGATCTATTGCAAGTTGAAAGATCTTGGAACGCTTTATAAAACCAGCTTTACACCTGCAAAAGAAGGAAACTGGGATTTTGAGATCAAGCTTCCGGATGTCAGCACCGCAAGAGATATTACGGTAGGAAAAAGTATAGAAGGTACGCCTTTTACGATGGATACGATTGAACTTTCACCAATTTCTATCCGCATCAATTACAGCGTAAACGGTAAAGTAGAAATCAAAGAGGATACCAATCAGGTACCATTGTTCAAAGGCGTTGTTCTTAAGGATGGAAAGAAGCTTCCGTTCCTTGGAGATGCCGGCGGTTCCGGATATGATGATGACGCGATGAAAAAGGCATATTCCTTGCGGTCATTTGTACAGGTGATCGATCCGGATCAGGTGCAGGCACTTATTATGCAGACAAGTGATGTTGGTGGGGATACCATGGAGATTCCTATTCGATAATAATTGACGAACACGCCCGTTGCTCATCGTTCGATAACGTGTTATACTTGTGCCATCAAATGTAGACACAAGGAGAAAAATAAGAGAATGAACAAAGGTAAAATTCGTACAAGAGGACTGACGATTCGTGCGAAGATTTTGATCCCGGCGATTCTTATCATTGTTTTTATCTGTGCTTTGATGGGATACAATTCTTATACCCGTTTCAAAGAAACGATGGTAAAAATGGGTGTTGAGGAAGCGGATATGGTGGCAACGATTGTAGTGGATTCACTGGATGCTAATCTGGTTTCCCAGGTGACGGTCGGATCGGAAGATACGCAGGTTTATCAGAATCTACAGGGAGATCTGCGACAAAAGCAGGAGACATGCGGTATCGCTTTTTTATACACGTTGTATACGGATGGAACAAACGTCTATTACGGCGTGGATTCGGATGAAGATCCGGCAATGGTCGGGGATGTATTTGATTCGTCTTATGCGGAACTGAAGTCAGTGTTTGACGGCAGGGAATACATTCAGGATTACATTGATTATACGGAAGACGGAGAATTGATCACGGTATATAAACCAATTGAGGATAATACCGGAAAAGTGGTTGCGGTTCTCGGGTGTGATTATGATGCGTCATCGATTGCGGCAGAATTGCAGAAGACGGTTGCACGGACATTTCAGATTGGTGGAATCTGTCTGGCTCTGGCGGTTTTGATTCTGATCGTGATCGTTAGCAGAATTACGAAGGGACTGATGCAGGTTAATGCGAAGATCTATGATCTGGTGCATAATGAGGGTGACCTGACACAGAAACTGGATGTGAGAAGCGGTGACGAACTGGAACTGATTGCAGGCAATGTCAATGAGCTGCTGGCTTATATCCGTAAGATTATGATCGAGATTTCGTCCGGTTCTAACCGGTTAATGTCCTCTTCGCGGAAAATGGTGGATCATTTGACATCTGCGGATGCAAGTATTACTGATGTGTCCGCAACGATGCAGGAGATGAGCGCGGCGATGGAAGAGACTACTTCTTCACTCAACCAGATTACGGATGCTATGGAAGAGATCTATTCTTCGGTGGAAAGTATCGCAGGTAATGCGAATGCGGGAAATGCCTCCGCACAGGATATGGAGAGCCGGGCTTCGCAAGCAAATGAAACAGCACAGGCTGGGCAGCAGAAAGCAAACACTGAGACGGAAAAGATGGCGGAACTGTTACGGGAGAAGATTGCAAGATCCAAGTCGGTTGAACAGATTTCGGTTTTGACTTCCAATATTATTGAGATTACGGAACAGACGAATCTCCTTGCACTCAATGCAAGCATTGAAGCAGCGCGTGCGGGGGAAGCAGGACGAGGATTTGCGGTTGTCGCGGATGAAATCGGAAAACTGGCAGGCAATTCTGCAGATGCAGCAACGAAGATCCGTCAGGTCAGTGCAGAGGTGATTCAGGCGGTCGACGAACTGGCAGAAGGTGCGCGGCAGATGATCGAATTTGTGCGGACATCCACAGAAGAAGGATTCGGCGGTCTTGTTGCAACAAGCGAGAATTATGCGACGGATGCGAATGCGATGCGCGCAATGATGGGGCAGTTTTCGCAGACGGCAGAAGAACTTCGCAACACAATGGATGGTATTCGGGAGGCTATCTCAGCAGTCAATA
>ERZ1034763.641-NODE-641-length-14598-cov-4.270646_pt1 | contig 14598 bp, 17 predicted proteins | sample MGYA00520701_ERZ1034763 | MGnify/ENA primary metagenome ERZ1034763 (study PRJEB33766, sample SAMN09781707) | gut metagenome | biome: gut microbiome | host: Homo sapiens | place: Madagascar | study: EMG produced TPA metagenomics assembly of the PRJNA485056 data set...
ATTTGGGTTACAACCATATTTTAATTCTAATTCTTTCATTTTATTTTCCTCTCTCGCACGAATCTTATTCACAAAATCTTATTTGTTCTTGTTTACAATGCGGCTTTCATATTTTCCGGTTTCAATATCAATATATCTTACAAATAAAGATACCTTATTGTCTGCATTCAGGTTATTCCATACCAGTTCGGTAAATGCATCAATGTCATCTCCGATATCAACCAGTACCGGCTCGCCCTCAAAACTTGGTAATGGATTGCCATCATTCATATAAGTATGAATGAAATGTCCTTCCCCTGCTACTGGATTCTCATAAGCAAATGTATAACGGTTGCAGGCATCCGGATTACCATTGTTGCTCTTTAAAATAGACATTGCATAATTGTATTTTCCATCTTCTACATGCATGATTCCGGAAATACGCGGTGTATAGTTAGGTGCGTCCGGCTCAAATTCTCTGGTTCTTAATGCCTGTTCGAAGGTCTGCTGTTTATCCATCAGTTCATAAATGGTATCTGTCTGGTCTCCATTGGTTACAATGGTCTTATTGCCCAGTACGCGAACCGGTGCATAAATAATAAGACTTGGGTCACTTAATTTTGCAGGGTCAAATGCCTGGGTACGGATTCCTTCCCCATCCTCAACAAATACACGGTTACGGCTGTTCTCGCTTCTTCCCATGATAAAATAAGCAGTTACCGCATACTTTCCATTCTTTGACTTTCCAATTACAATTCCTCTTCCCGGATAAGTAGTGCTTCCAAGTTCTTCTGCTAATGAAGTCATCTTCATTTTTGTTCCTCCTTCTTACGCTCCATGTGATTTTTAAAGTTGCTGCAGCTTTCGTCAAAGTCTCTTTCTCTTTCGGATTTTTCCTGCGACTTTTCCTGTTTGCATGCATAAAAAATACCGACACGTATCCCGAGCTTAACTGCCCAGACGGTCGGCTTCCTCAGGTCATACTTCATGTGGTTATTCCCACGGTTCCGTCAGTCATATGACCTGAATTTAGTAAAACATATTCCAAAACACTTGTCAAGGAATTCTTCCTCTAAGGCCCCCCTTCATAAGATTTTCTATTTCTACAAGAAGTCCTCCTTCTACAAGAACTCTCTCAGACGTTCTGCGCGGTTCGCCCAGGTGTCTTCCTTAAGTGCCCGTTCATAAGAATATTCTATAATTTCTTTCATTTTCTTTGGATGTCCCAGCATGGATAACACCTGCTCCGGCAATGCATCCAGATGCTCTAACTCATAAAATGCCAGATCTTTTCCATCGCAGAAACGCTCCCTTAAATAAATGCTGCTATCTGTTAAAGACACCGCCTTATTTAACATGGCGGTAAAAATTCTGTCATGGGCTCCATCCTTAAACCACGGCATGGTATTCAATGCAATCTTGGTATTCCGGATGATTTTTACACATTCGGCAGAATCAAGCTGTCTTCCATTTAAAATAAGATTCTCCGGATGTTTTACCTTAAGATTCTCCCAGCCTTTGCCAAAGATATGCACCCGCACTCCATTGTCTACCAATGTCCGCACCGTTTCTCCACGGAAATAAGTCCGGTTATACATATCCAAAAAAAGCATTCCTGCAAAGCATGCCATCAGCTCCCGCTCCGTCACTCCCGGAATCTCCCGGCGGATGAAATGCTCCATGGCAGGATCTAACGGCTCTGACGGATGCAGGCGGAGATAATTTAATATCTCATGATAGAAATCAATATATTCCTTCGTCTGGCTGGTAAAATGCTCTTCAATTGCCGGAAGATGCACATAGTTTGCAATAAATCCCACTTCATATTCCCGGTTCTCGTACGGAATAAAATCTGTTTGGACTTGTTCTTCCCCATCCATCAGAAAATTCCCTGCCAATGGTAAAAAATGACAGGGAATCCCTTTATAAAACCGTTTCATATAAGAAATATGCTGACGGTCGATACAGAACACAGTCAGATTCGGAATTGTCTCATCAAGCTGCTTATGATAATACAACGGATGGTCCACAAGAATACAGTAGACCGGAATATTTCTGCTGGCAAAGACAGACTGAGACTCTGTCTCCAGCAGGAACTCCTCTCCGCTTAATCCGATAAAGTTAAAGGTAATGACTGCGGTCTCTCCGCTTTTTAAAAAGCGGGTTAATCGTTTCGTGTCTGCATATTCTGCCTGAATGTCGAAGAAGAAAATCTGATATCCCATCTTGCGAAATGACGCTGCCATCTCATGTGAAAAATAAGTTAATGTTTCTACGCCTCGTTCAAAAAACACAAGTTTACGGATATCACTCATTTTCTTTCTCCATTTCAAAAAATCCTAGTTCTTAAAGCTGTGAATTGGTGCAGGAATTCTTCCCCCACGGTTGATAAATTCATCACAGGAATACTGGTTTACCGGCATAATCGGTGCATAGCCGAACAACCCACCAAATTCTACAGTATCGCCTACTCCCTTTCCGATTACCGGAATCAGACGGGCTGCTGTAGTCTTCTGGTTAATCATTCCAAGTGCCATTTCATCTGCAATAATACCGGAAATGGTAGTTGCCTTGGTATCACCCGGAATTGCAATCATATCGAGACCTACGGAACATACACAGGTCATTGCTTCCAATTTTTCCAGTGTAATGGCATTTGCCTGTACTGCATTAATCATTCCCTGGTCTTCACTGACCGGAATAAATGCACCACTTAAACCACCAACATAAGAAGATGCCATTACGCCACCTTTCTTAACCTGGTCATTTAAAAGTGCAAGGGCTGCTGTCGTTCCCGGTGCACCTGCATATTCCAGACCAATTTCACAAAGAATATCTGCTACACTGTCTCCGATTGCAGGAGTTGGTGCCAGGGATAAATCTACAATACCAAATGGAATATTTAAAATTCTCGACGCTTCCTGTGCTACAAGCTGACCTACACGGGTTACTTTAAATGCGGTCTTCTTAATGGTCTCGCATAATACTTCAAAGTTCTCTCCACGGACTTTTTCCAGTGCAGTCTTTACAACACCCGGTCCGCTGACACCGACATTGATTACCGCATCTGCCTCTGTTACTCCATGGAATGCACCTGCCATAAACGGGTTGTCATCCGGTGCGTTACAGAATACAACCAGTTTCATACAGTCTACAGAGTCTCTGTCCTTAGACTGCTCTGCCACCTCTAAGAGAATCTCTCCCATTAATTTTACAGCATCCATGTTAATTCCGGTTTTTGTGGATGCAAGATTTACAGAACTGCAGACTCTTTCGGTACGGCAAAGTGCCATTGGAATAGAACGGATTAAAAGCTCATCTGCCTTTGTCATTCCCTTGGATACCAGTGCAGAATATCCACCAATCAGGTTTACTCCTACTGCTTTAGCTGCTGCATCCATAGTATCTGCGATGGTTGCAAAATCTTCCGGTGTCTTGCAGGCTGCCCCGCCAACCAGTGCAATTGGCGTAACGGAAATTCTTTTATTTACGATTGGGATTCCAAATTCCTGCTCAATCTGATTTCCTGCTGATACCAGATCCTTTGCCACTGTAGTAATTTTCTTATAAATGTTATCGTTTAACTTCTTTAAATCAGAATCAATACAATCCAAAAGACTGATTCCAATGGTAATGGTACGGACATCTAAGTTCTCATGCTCCACCATTTTATTGGTTTCGCTTACTTCCATTATATTAATCATTTTTTGTCTCCTATATTCTGCCTTTCTACGCAGCTCATTTCCTGTATTTTCATTGATACGCCTTAAGGACCTGCCGACGGCAGTTTCCTTATTATGTAAGTCGTATTAGATTCTGTGCATCATATCAAAGATTTCTTCTCTCTGACATTTGATGGTAACACCGATTTCCTCACCTAATTTTTCCAGTGCTGCAGAACACTCAGCAAATGGTGTTTTGGATGTATTTAAATCAACAATCATCATCATATTGAAGAATCCGTCAATGATAGTCTGTGAAATATCCAGTACATTGATATGCTGCTCTGATAAATAAGTACAAACTTTTGCGATAATTCCTACAGTATCTTTTCCTACTACAGTAATAATTGTCTTGCTCTGTGTCTTTTCCATTTTGTTCTCCTCTTATTTTTGCTTTCTTAATATTCTTAAATCCGGATAAGCTCAGACACTTCGTCCCGCTTTGCTACCTGGATTGGAAAATCATTTCCGTGGTACGGGTTCTCACCCTGTTCTACTTCCTGACGCACTGTCTCATATGCCAGTTCTGCCAGATTATTTTCCTTGCTCAGATGCCCCAATACTACTTTTTTAAACTTGTCATGCAGAAGCTGTCCTAAAAATTGTCCACTGCTCTCATTGGAAAGATGTCCTCTGTCCCCTAGTATCCGCTGTTTCAGAGGATAAGGATAACTGCCCACCTGAAGCATACGCACATCATGATTTGCTTCTAACAATAATACATCTAAATCCTGCAGCTTGTCTATAAGATAATTGTCATATTTCCCTAAATCAGTAATGACCGCCATCTTTTTATCTGACTGTTTCATGATGTATGCCACCGGATTTGCGGCATCATGGGAAATGGATACCGGCTCCACCGTAATATCTCCAATCTGAAATTCCACTCCGGCTTCGATAGGATGAAACAATGTCTCATCTACTTTTCCCACACTGGAAATCCCCTTGACTGCCTCAATGGTCTCTGCCGTGGCATAGATTGGAATTCCATATTTTCTTGCTACCACGCCAAGGCCGGAAATGTGGTCTGAATGTTCGTGGGTCACAAGCAATGCCTGCATTTCTGCTGTTTTTAAGCCGATACTGTTTAAGCCTGCTTCAATGCGCTTTCCACTGATTCCGGCATCAATCATCAGATGGCTGCTTTCTGTTCCTGCATAGATACAGTTTCCACTGCTTCCACTTGCAATACTGCATAATTCCATTTTCTTATGTCTCTTTCTATTTAGTAATTCTCTTTCCAGTACACTTCAATTTTATCGCCGTCCTGCAATACCTGTGTATACTGGGCATCCATGCCATTGATTAAAGTTACAATTGCTCTTCCATGGGATGCGGACAAATCAAAATCAATATAATCAAAAATATCCACAAATACATATTCTTCTTTGCCGCTTAAAGTAATTTCCTGATTGTTTGCAATAATATGTAATTCTTTGCTTTCCGGCTCTGCCGTTTGAATGCCATCTGCTGCATTTTCATCCGCAGCATTTTCGTCTGTCACCGATTCAGCTGCTACAGAAGCTTCTGTCTCATGAACTTCAGCTGCACTGTCTGCGCTTTCTTCTGTTGAAGCTTCTTCCGGTCTGGCATCAAATCTGTGGTCTGCCTGTCCATAGGAAATATGGCGTTCACCGCTTTCATAGGCAGAAGCACTCCACTCAATTTCAAAATTCTCATAGCAAAGGGAACCCATATCTGCCGGTTTTCCATTTAAAATAATTCCGGCTTCTTCATCTATCCGCACATCCATAAACTCTGCCAGCTGTCCGATGGTATAGAAGTTTCTGGTTTCGATTTCGTCCCCTTCCTGAATAACATAATTAGAAGGTTCAAGGCTTCCATTGACCTGAACAAATTTCGGGCAGGTAATATTGATGCCATTGACCTGGAAGGTAATGGTGGAGGATGTATATTCATCTAACTGTTCAATCGTAGATACAGCTTCTTTTCCAATGGTAGAGGCTTCTATGGTAATCTCGGAATTCGGAACCAGTGGTGTATTGATGCTGACTACTCTTCCGTCCACTTTAACAATGGCTGATTCTCCCGGTTCTCCACGGACGATTCTCGGCTTTCCATTTACGGTAAACTCCACTGCCTTGCCCCGTCTTGGGAACAGTGCTTCATTCGGGAAGCCCGCCTGCAATGCTGCATCCACAATGGTAAGATGGCTGTTATCATAAAGCTTTAAGCGTTCTCCGTTAAACCGGACCATAATGAAATTATTCTTCTGGTCATAATAATTAAGACAGATTCCAATCGGTGTTACCAGTAATGGATCTTTCTTAATTTCTTCCTGTGCAAAATGAACCTCTTTTAAAACTTCTTCTCCACGTAATGCCACACGCTCTCTTGGAATTTCAAGCTTGTCTGCAAGCATTTCCGTAAATCCATGGATTTTGCCGCCACCACCAACTACGAATGCTGCACTGACTGATTTATCACCATTTAACTCTTTGATTTTCTCTGCTACCTCAGTAGTAATCTTATCTACCGTATCATGGGTTAAATCCCAGATTTCTTCAGATGGAATCGTATGGGTAATGCTCATGATATCAGTAAATTCCACTTCATCCGCCATACCGGATGTCAGCTTCATATGTTCTGCCATATTAAAATCCACCAGATAATGCTGCACAATTAATTCGGTCAGCTCATCTCCGGCATAAGGAATCATGCCATATGCAATAATGCTTCCGTCTCTGGTGACACAGATGTCGGATGTTCCGGCTCCCACATCCACCAGTGCAATATTTAACATACGAAAGGCCTCCGGAATTGCTACGTTGATTGCAGCAATAGGCTCCAAAGTCAGATTGGCAACATTTAATCCAGCCTGCCCTACTGCGGAATACAGACCATCTACAACGTCCTCCGGCAGGAAGGTTACGATAACATCCTCCGAAATTTTCTCTGCCTTATGTCCTTCGATATTGGAAAAGACTTCATCATTGATATAATATTTTACAACGGAATATCCCACACAGTAAAATTTGTAACGGGTATCATTCCTCTCTTTTAAAATCTGCTGGGCATGGTCTACTCCCAGTAAATCCAGAGTATGTATATGTTCTGCAGTTACTACGGTCTCTTCTGCGAATTCATATTCCACGCTGGTGGTCACGGTTTTCAGTACACGGCCAGCGGCAGCAATGCAGACATCGGTAAGCTCTGCCTCTAACTGCCCTTCTAATTCTGCCTTTACTTCTGCAATGGTTCTGCCTACTCTTCCGATGTCATGAATCTGACCATCCAGCATAGCTCTGGTTTCATGCTCTTTCATATACTGGGCTGCCACATAGAAGTCTTTGCCTTCCCGATATCCAACTGTTCCAACTACGTTTCTTGTTCCGATATCCAAGCCAAATACAAATTGATTTGCATTCTGTTCTGCATTATCCATTGGTATTTTCTCCCTCATTCTCTATTATCGTTCTTACCTGTGCAATGGTTTCTTCCGTCGTACCATTATTATCAATTACCACTTTGCAATGTCTGCGGTATTCGTTCTCGCAAAGCTGGCTTTCAAACATTTCACTGATTTTTTCATCACTGTAGCCTCTCGACTGCTTCAGCCTTGCTCTGCGATTCTCCTCTGAAGTATAAATATACCATAATTCATTGCAAATTTCATCATAATGTTCTTCGATTAATAATGCCGCTTCCAATACCAGATAACGAAGCCTTCCTTCTTCCTTTTCCTTCTCTAATACATGAAGCACATATTCCTTTACTGCCGGATGCAAAATTTCATTCATTCCATTCCGCCTGGCTTTATCCTTGAAAATAATGGCTGCTGCCTTCGGACGGTCCATCTGCCCCTTTTCGTCAAAAACATCTGTTCCCGCAAACAGCTCCTGCAATTTTTCGTTACAGGACTGTCCCGGCTCGGAAAGTTCTCTTGCGATATCATCCGCCAGCATTACTTTCGTATCTTCTCTGCCGGCAAGGTATTTTAATATTTCTGTTTTTCCGGCTCCTACGCCTCCGGTAATTCCGATAAATTTCATAATTTCTGCCTTATCCTATTTTGCTTCGTACCAGTTATTTCCGGCATGCATATCTATCTCTAAGGTTACTGCAAGGTCTGCTGCATGAAGCATTTCTTCTTTCAAAATCTTCTCTACCTGCTGCTGTTCCTCTTTGCAGGTCTCTACCAAAAGTTCATCATGTACCTGTAAAATCAGCTTTGATTTCAAGCCTTCCTCTTTCAGGCGGTCATGTACATGAATCATGGCTATTTTAATAATATCTGCTGCAGAACCCTGAATCGGTGCATTCATTGCCACACGTTCTCCAAAGGAACGCTGCATGAAATTACTGGAGGATAACTCCGGCACCGGTCTTCTTCTGCCAAACATTGTTGTGACATAGCCTTTTGTCCTGCCATCCTCTACCAGTCCGTCTAAGAATGTCTTGATTCCCGGATAAGTTTCAAAATAGCTCTTAATATACTGTTCTGCTTCTTTTCTTGTAATACTTAAATCCTGACTTAATCCGAAGGAACTGATTCCATAGACGATACCAAAGTTTACCGCCTTTGCATTTCTTCGCTGCAGTGGCGTTACTTCTTCGAACGGCACATGAAATACCTTGGATGCAGTAATCGCATGAATATCTTCTGCATGCTTATATGCATCAATCAGATTTTTATCTCCTGACATATGCGCCAGCAGACGAAGCTCTATCTGGGAATAATCCGCATCTAAGAATACATAACCTTCTCTCGGTAAAAACACTTTACGAATCAGCCGTCCCAATTCCATCCGGATTGGAATGTTCTGTAAATTCGGGTCTGTACTGCTTAAACGTCCGGTGGCTGTTATGGTCTGCTGGAACGTACTGTGAATCCGTCCGTCCTCTGCAATAAATGCTGCCAGTCCATCGGCGTATGTGGATTTTAATTTGGTCAACTGACGGTACTCTAATATCTTCGATACAATCGGATAATCCGGTGCCAGCTTTTCCAGTACATCTGCTGCAGTAGAATATCCGGTCTTGGTCTTCTTGCCGTTTGGCATCTGCAGTTTTTCAAAAAGAATCACGCCAAGCTGTTTTGGTGAATTGATATTAAAGGTTTCACCGGCTTCTTCGTAGATTTCTTTTTCAATTTTGTCTATAGAGACTGCAAGATTCTCTCCATATTCTTTTAAAGCATCTGCATCAATGGCAATGCCTTCCTTTTCCATATCGGATAAGGTATATACCAGCGGCATTTCTATTTTATCAAAGAGTTCTTTCATGCCCTGTTCTTCTAACTGCTTTGCCAGCGGCTCTTTTGCCATTAAATTAATATATGCCTGATAACATGCCATTTTTAAGAATTCTTCCGGCTTTTCTTCCGATGCTGTGGCTAAATCTTTCTTTCCAAGGTAATCCTCTTTCGACGGCACCATCAAATCAAGATAGTCTTTTGCAATATCTTCATAAGCATAGTCATTTTTCAATGGATTTAATAAATAAGCTGCTATCTTCACATCAAAAATATGGTTTTTTTCATCGGCTTCTATCCATCTAAGCTGTGGCTTTAAATCAAAGGTGCAAAGCTCTGTGCCTGCTGCAAGAAGCTGCCTGCACTGTTCGAATAGATACTGTTCTGTCACAAATCCTTCTGCCGGAATATATGCCACATCTTCTTTTGTGCATGCAACTGCAAGTCCAAGCACAACATCCTTTTCATAAATCAACTGGGCGCCTGCTGCCTGCTGCTTCTTTGCCTTTGCAAAAAAATCTTCTACCCCAGCAAAATCCTCGATTCGTTTAAAGTTTTCCTCTCCGGTATTTACCGGTGTGTCCACTTCAAACCGTTTCAAAAGATTCTTAAATTCCAGACGCTTACACATCATATAAGCTTCCGGTGTATATAAATTGCCAATTCTTGCTTCGTTGATATCATATGGAATGTCTGCATCTATCTTAATGGTAGCCAGTGTCTTACTCAACTGCGCCATATCATAATGCTCTTTTAACATCTCTTTTGCACGGTTTGGCTTAATTTCTTCTACATGGGCATATGCATTTTCAATGCTGCCATATGCAACAATCAGATTTGTAGCAGTCTTTTCACCGATTCCCGGTACACCTGGAATATTATCTGCGGTATCGCCCATCAGCGCCTTTACATCAATAAACTGTAATGGTGTAACCTGATATTTTTCTAATACCTCTTTGGTATTATAATCTTCAATTTCTGTTCCGGTTCGTTTGGTCTTTGGAATCCGGATCTTAATATGGTCGCTGGCAAGCTGCAATAAGTCCCGGTCTCCGGACACTACAGATACTTCATAGCCTGCTGCCTCACTGCGCTTTGCAATGGTTCCCAATAGGTCGTCTGCTTCTAAGCCTTCTTTTTCAATTACCGTAACTCCCATGGCACGCAGCATTTCTTTCATCAGCGGTACCTGCTGCCGCAATTCTTCTGCCATCGGTTTTCTCGTTCCCTTGTATGCATCAAACATCTTATGACGGAATGTTGGTGCATGCACATCAAAAGCAACCGTAAGATACTCCGGCTGCTCTTCCTCTAATATTTTAAATAAAATGTTTAAGAAACCATATACTGCATTGGTATGAAGTCCCTCTGCATTGGTCAAATCCGGTAATCCAAAAAATGCCCGGTTTAATATACTGTGTCCATCAATCAGAACTAATTTTTCGCTCATCTTGTCCTAACTTTCCTCATCCATCATCTGGAAGAATTTTGTATCTATTTCAGGGTATGACCGTTTCAAGGAAATCGGCTTACCATTACGATCTAAGAAGCAGTGCTCACTGGCTGCAATGGTACGGAGTTCTCCGGTCTCTTTGTCTGTCATACGATAGCGGACACTGAGTTTGATTCCATTGTAACTTGCAATGGCTGTTTCAATAACAACGGTATCTCCGAATCGCACCATGCTCTTATATTCACACTGAACTGACAGCACCGGACTGATAATTTCCTGGTCTTCCATCTGTTTATAGCTGAAGCCCATCTGTTCCATCAAATCCATTCGTGCCTCTTCCATCCAACGGATATAATTGGAGTGATGCACAATCCCCATCTGGTCTGTCTCATAATATTTTACATTATGCTCATACGGTTTTACCTTAATTGGTGTTACTCCATGATAAATATCAACTCTTGTATCCTTCATATCTGTCACCTTCCTTACGAAACGATTATACTCAAAAAACGAACGACGTTCAAGCGTCGGAGAGATTCTTTTGGAATTATTACGCCTTTTCTATTCCCCAATCACATGAATCTGACACATTTTCATAGTGGTAAGCGCTGCCTCATGGGATTCCGGTGTCACTCCGGCACAACATGTGGCATCTACCGTAATCTCTACATCTGGAAATTCTGCCTTTAAAATCAGGGCATTGGATACCACACAGATATCCGTACAAAGACCGCATAATTCTATTTCTTCAAAGTTCCGCTCCGACCAGTGTGTCCATCCAAAGGTCGGTTTATTAATATAGCTGCATCCCGGCACCTCTAAACCTTCTGCAATTTCCCAGCCCTTTGTGCCTTCGATACAATGCTCCACCGGAAGCTTCTTTCCCTCCGGTGTGTTAAGATAATCTGACTGATGAGTATCCCGGGTATAAATAATCTCGTCCCCGCGCTCCTGATACTCTTTGATTTTCTCTTTTACCTTCGGTACAATTGCCTGCGCTTCCCTGGTTCCAAGTGAACCATCGATAAAGTCATTCTGCATATCTACTACAATCAGTGTTTTCATATTTGATTCCTTTCATTCCCTTTTACCAATTATCTATCGGAAGTTATTTTCTTTTATTATACACATTTTCTCTGACTGTTGCATACCATATCATAAATATCTTATGGTCAACCGCTATGTCAAACTGTACAAATCTTTTTTACCTCTCCACAATTTCCTGCCAGTTGTCCGAATGCCTGTCGACCGATGAACTTACGCTCCTTGCTGCAGACCTGGTGGTATTAAGTGATATGCTTGCAAATCTTGCCGCCCGGAAATCAATCTGTGAGCCTGCTGCTTCTGCGGAAGATGTACCATAACTTACCTACCGGACTTGCCACCGGCAGCCTCTTTCGGATGCCCGACAGCAAAAATGCAGAGAAGTACCTCTATAAACTACTTCTCTGCATTCTTTTATAATGTCTTGGTAAAGCAAATAATTCTGTTTGCTTCTGTAAAATTCATTGCTTTATGAAATAGAACACTATCTATATTATCCAACCGGACTGGTTTTTGTTCCTTCTACATAGTCATACCGCAACTGGCATTGTGCGAAGCCAATTGGAATATCATTTTCATATTTCAAAAAAAATTGAGTGTTTCCTTTTTCCATAATTTCTGAGAATTCAGTAATCAGTTCACTGACCGAATGGCTGTCCCACATTTGTACTGCTAAATTTGCCAGTATTTCTAAATCCTGTTTTTCTGCTTTTCGTACCATATTGTTCCTCCAAACCTGAATTGTCTACTTCTTCATTTTTTCGCTCATTTCATGGCTACTTATTACCGGTATAAATGTAAAATCAGTAACATCATTCCAATTCGAAGCCCACTCCTGCAACACTTCCAAACTTTCAGCTTCATTGATTTGATAACAGGTATTACCGTCTTCTGCAACCCGACTGTTGACATAGGTTACACCTGTTGGCATCATCCGCCCTTTTTTCATGAAATCTCCTGTAAACAGCTTCTTTGTCTTTATATTTTTCAATTACCATATATAGCATAGTTCCTACCTCCAAATCAGACTTTCTACTTTACTCAACTCCTCTGTAATCTCATTTACACGCACCTCGTTACAATCCCCCATTTTCATCATTTCCAAAATCATATGCTGTCTATTTTCATCTCCCAGTGCAAGCAGAATTTTCTGGCATTGTTCAAAATCTGCCGCCAGCTTATCTATATCTTTCTTTGTATGCATCATTTTACCTCATGTCCAGTTACTGCTTCAAAGTGATATTTGACAATTCCAAGATCTATCTTAGAATAAAATCCTCCAAGATTTTTTGCTGTAACTTTTCCATTTTTCAGTTCCAACTGAAACTTCTGCTGGTTTACGGCAGTAGGTGCAAGACTTACTGCTTCCATACCTCTGTCAAACCATTCTGTACTCTGGTCTGCCTTTCCAAGTTCCGCTATACTCTTACTTTTATGTGGAACTCCCTGTGTTTTTCCATATCCCAGTGAAATAATGATTAACAGTTTCTGTCCTCTTTCTATTTCTGCTTTTGATTTACCATGCGTCATTGCTACCCAGCAGGTATTAAGACCAAGTTCCTGACATTTCAAAACAATCTTCTCACCATAATATCCCGCCTTTTCCTGATCATTCTTATTTCCAACAATGGCAATATAATTCTTCACATTTTCAAACTTCCCATAATGAGCCATAAAGGAATTAAAGCACTTCGGTTCGTCATAAAAAGCCTGAATTGATAATTTGCTCTCAGCATTGACGTCATTTATCAAAGAGTTGATTTCTTCTCTTTTCGATGGTTCGATAGTCTGATTTTTATACTGTCTTACGCTGTGTCTTTCTTTCATAATTTCTAATATATCCATTACAATATCCTCGCTTTCGTTCATCTAATTAAACCAAGTATATCATATCTTCCCATAAAAAATTCAATGGTAAAGAAAATCAAGACGATTAAAAATAGATAACCATATTTCAGGTTATCTACTCTTAATTTCTGATTTATTCAGTTTTAGAACCTGTAATTGATAAAACATACAACTTCCGGTTTTCCAATTCCATAAACTGGAATTGAGATTTTATCTATTCCAAAACTGCTTACCTGCAGATTTCCGGGATTTTATAATTACATATGATGTGCCACATCTATTCTGATAAGTGCCTTCCTGAGTGCAAACTCTGCTCTCTTCACATCAATCTCTGCTGTGTGATTTGAAAGGCGCTGCTCTGCCCGCTCCTTTGCGGCCTGTGCGCGGTCCACGTCTATCTCATCAGGCCACTCTGCAAGCTCTGTCGTGAGCGGTATATGGTTTTTGTATACACCAATCTCTCCGTTTTGGGTATTGAACTCGAGGAAATCTGTCTCTCCCTTGTAGAACACCCTGTCCGGTGTGATTATTTCTATGTCAAGATGCGCTCGCTCTCCTGCGGTATAACCATCTGCTGCGCGTCTACTGTCTGCTGCGGTGTTTGAGTCTCCTGCGTCATGCTGTTATTTTCCTTTTCTTTATTTATCATTCCGGTTTTCTTCCTCTTTCTTCTAGACATTTTCTTCCTCTTGCAATTGTTATTTACTGCTATATATCTTCTATTAAAGCATATTTTAGCGGAATTTTCCATAGAATATGCGCATGATAATAAGGTTATTTTTAAACCAACCCTATTCTCCAAAAGTATATCCGACTCCAAACACATTCCTTATGTATACAGGCTCTGTCATATTGTTCTCTATCTTTTTCCTTAATCTGTTTATCACAACCGTAACCGCATGTGTATCCACAAAATTCTCATCAATATCCCATACCTGTTCTAAAATAACTTCTTTTGTTACAATCTTTCCCTGATTTTTCGCCAAAAGTTCTAATATTTTCCATTCGCGTGATGTGAGATGCACTTCTTCTTCGCCATGCCACACACGCCTCTTATCATAGTCTATTTTTAGCTTTTTATAGCACATTATATTTGGGTTGTCTTTTTGCCGCTTAAGTATTGTCGCAATTTTTTTCTCAAGTATACGTGGCGAAAGTGGCTTTGTTACATACTCTTCGCAGCCTGCCTCATATCCTTTTAATATATCGCTTTCGTCATCTTTTGCGGTTAGAAATACAACAGGAATCTGTGATTTTTCTATAACCATTTTGCCGAATTCCAAGCCCGAACCATCCTTAACCATGATGTCGGCTATCACAATATCTGGTACATATTC
>ERZ1034763.643-NODE-643-length-14584-cov-15.721110_pt1 | contig 14584 bp, 10 predicted proteins | sample MGYA00520701_ERZ1034763 | MGnify/ENA primary metagenome ERZ1034763 (study PRJEB33766, sample SAMN09781707) | gut metagenome | biome: gut microbiome | host: Homo sapiens | place: Madagascar | study: EMG produced TPA metagenomics assembly of the PRJNA485056 data...
TTAAATAATAAAAAAAATTAGAAACGGTCACATCGATTTGGTGTGACCGTTTCCGTTTTTAACTCATATCAAAATTTCATTTACATATTGCGAATTATTTATATTGATAAATTCACCTGATAAAATCATTTGGCTAATTTCATCTTCTGTTGCCCACTTAACATCACAAACTTCGTCTTTTTGAAGTGTTAATTTTGAAACATCAATATCATTTTTATAAATGTATACATCAACAAAATCTTTATATAACTCACGTTTATAAGAAGTAAAAAGCGTGAGTTTTTCTTTATCCACAGTTAAGCCGAGTTCTTCTTTAACCTCTCTTACAGCACCGTTAATACTGTTCTCACCCATAAGCACAGAACCGCCGGTCCAAGCCCATTTTAGTCCTTCCTTTTTGTTGGAACTTCGCTTTTGAATTAAATACTCACCCTTGCTGTTTTTTATCCAAATATGTACTACTATGTGATATTCATTATTTAATGAATCAAATTTTTCTCTTTTAACAGTGTAACCAAGTGGCTTTCTGTTTTCATCATACGCATCCCACAATTCCATAATTGATTACTCCCTTGTAATAATCAGCTTAAAGCCGTCATTTATGTTATTTATTTCATCCTTTATAAATTTAGGATAAAGAAGATAATTATCAAGCTTATCAATATAAAGCCAGCAATATGTATTTATCCTGCTTTCCTCTTGCAATTCAAATTCAGGCTCAAAATGATTAAAATCAGTTTTAGAAATATCAACAAGATAATACATACCGATTTCGTGAAAAGTACTTTTACAATGAACAAAGAAACATTCATTAAGCCAAAGAGGTTTATAATCTGTTATATCTATTTTTAGTTCTTCTTCTATTTCACGCAAGAGTGCTTCTTCACTCGTTTCACCAAACACAACTCTACCGCCCGGCAAATAATATTCATTTGTTTTCGTATTCCTTTGCGCAAGTATTTTATCATCTTTTATTATAACACCTGCAACACGGTAATTAAAATACCCCTCTCTTGTTTTAAGAGTTAAATCCATATTCAACCTCCAACTCTGTAATATAATCATCAATTTGTGTATGAGAAATAAAAGTAACAACTTTTTTATCAGGATATTTTTCAAAAAGTGACAGCACAATCGGCTTGCAAACAGAATTGTACTTTTTAACATCTTCAATAAGTTCATCATTTACAGGCAGGAAACAAGGAAATTCTTTTTCCCTTTCTCTTGTTATAACACCGTAAATGCAATCATCAACCGGCAAATCAAGAAAATAAATAAGTTCGGCATTTTTAATCCTGATTTCAAGTGTTCGTTTAAAATTCCCGTCGATAATCCACTCGTCACTTGAAACAATTTCTTCCTGCTTTTGTTTGAATTCAGGCCTTTGCAAATGTGTTGCATCACTTTTCCAATAGATTAAATCCAAATTATATAACGGTAAGGCGGTTATGGCTGCAAGTTTTTTTGAAAATGTGGTTTTTCCCGAACCCGGGCAACCTATTACAGCAATTTTTTTGTATGGAAACATATCATTCCCACTCCTTTCAAATAAGATTAAAGCTCTTGCATATGCAAGAGCTTAACGACCGTGTTCGGAATGGGAACGGGTATTCTTCTTTTCATCAGTTTTTGCTGACATCGCCAATATAGCATAGTTTCATATAAATGTCAAATCATATATAACTAATTAAGCTCCTCTTTTAATGTTATAAAGGGGAGCTTAATATATTGATAAGATATAATTTATTTAAGTTTTAATGCACGAATAGCGTTAAGAACCGCAATAACCATAACGCCCACATCGGCAAAAATTGCTATCCACATATTTGCTATACCAAGCGCACCTAACACAAGGCAAACAGCCTTAACTATAAGCGCAAACCAAATATTTTCTTTTACAATTTTTAGTGTATGAACAGAAATTTTGCGTGCAAGAGCTATTTTTGACGGGTCATCATCCATTAAAACAATATCAGCCGCTTCAATAGCCGCATCAGAACCGAGTGCGCCCATAGCAATACCAATATCTGCACGGGATAATACCGGAGCATCGTTTATACCGTCGCCTACAAAAGCAAGCTTCTTTTTAGGTGATTTTTCACCAAGCAATTTTTCAACCCATTCAACTTTATCGGCAGGAAGAAGTTCTGCGTGGTATTCATCAAGGCCGAGATTTTCGGCAACTCTTTTAGCTGTTTCTTTTGAATCGCCTGTAAGCATAACAGTTTTATCAATACCGCTCTTTTTAAGGCTTGAAATAGCTTTTTTTGAATTATCCTTAACCACATCGGATATTACAATGCAACCGGCATATACGCCGTCACAGGAAACATAAACCACAGTTCCCTCGTTATGTTCAGCGTCAACTGCAATATTTTCTTTATGCATAAGTTTAATATTACCGGCATAAACTTTATGCCCGTTAACAGCAGCAGATACACCGTGACCGGCAATTTCTTCAATATCAGATACGCTGTCACGCTTAATTTCTTTGCCAAAATACTTTTTAAGGCTGATACTTATAGGGTGGTTTGACGCACATTCAGCATATGACGCAAGGCCTACAATTGTGCTTTCGTCAAATCCGTTTGCGGGATAAATCCCTGTCACTTCAAACACACCTTTAGTAAGTGTACCTGTTTTATCAAAAACAATATACTGTGTATCCGAAAGGGCTTCAAGATAATTTGAACCTTTTACAAGTACACCATTGGCAGACGCACAGCCGATACCTGCAAAAAAGCTCAAAGGAATAGAGATTACAAGTGCGCACGGGCAACTGATTACAAGGAAAGTAAGCGCACGGGTAATCCAATCACCCCACATTGCACTTTCACCCATAATCATTCTGACAATCGGCGGTAAAACAGCAAGAACAAGGGCACCACCGCAAACAGCAGGAGTATAATATCTTGCAAATTTAGTGATAAAGTTTTCACTCTTTGATTTTTTCATACTTGAATTTTCAACAAGGTCAAGTATTTTAGAAACAGTTGAATCTCCAAATTCTTTTGATGTTTTAATTCTTAAAACACCTGTAAGGTTAATGCAGCCGCTGATTATTTCATCACCGCTTTTAACCGAACGCGGCACGCTTTCGCCTGTTAATGCGCTTGTGTTCAGTGTTGATTCACCGCTTACTACTACACCGTCAATCGGCACTTTTTCACCCGGGTTAACTATAATATCCGTTCCGATTTCGACATCGTCAGGGTCAACCTTTTCAAGCTTACCATCAACTTCGACATTTGCATAATCAGGGCGAATATCCATAAGTGATGTTATATTTCTCCTGCTCTTGCCCACCGCAACACTTTGAAAAAGTTCGCCGATTTGGTAAAAGAGCATTACTGCTGCACCTTCGGCAAAATCACCGAGTGCAACCGCGCCGATAGTTGCAACAGCCATAAGGAAATTTTCATCAAAAACCTGGCCTTTTACAATACCTTTAATTGCCTTTTTCAAAATATCATAGCCGATAATTAAATATGGAACGAGATACAGTACAAATTCCAACCATTTATTAAGTTGAACCAATTTTGATGTTATCATCAAAGCCACAAGCAAAACGGAAGAAATTATTATTCTTATAAGAACCTTTTTCTGCTTTTTACTCATATTACCACCCCACATTTAAAAGAAAATATCACAATCATCTTCAACTTTACGGCAGTTTTTAAGCACCTGCTTCATAACAGTCTTTTCATCTGCTTCGTCTTCAAACTCGACTTTCATTTTTTGAGTCATAAAAGAAACTGTTGCATTTGCAACGCCGGTAGTTTTATTTGCCATATCCTCCATCTTTGCTGCACAGTTTGCGCAATCCACTTCAATACCATAAGTCTTTTTCATATTATCATATCCTTTCGGTTAATCATCATTACAGTTGAGCAATTGCTCAACTGTTCTATCTGTATTATAGTTGAACAACTATTCAATTGTCAAGTGTTTTTTTAATATTTTATGATGATTTTTACAAAAAGATACAAACATATAAAAAAGCCATAGCAAAAGCTCCAATTAAAGAAGCAATTGCTATGGCTTTGATATTATAATGTTTGATTTTTAAGTGCTTCACCAAGCGGTGTCTTTTTTATTTTAATAAGCATCATAATTGATACAAGGGTATAACTTATTACACCTAAAACAAACATTGTAATATAACAATTATTTGAAATTATATAAGGAATATACCCCGTCATTTGAGTATACAGATATGACTTAAAGCACCAGCGAAGAAGCAATGATATAATCGGTATTGATAATGCAAGCGACAGCACAACTACAATAGAAGTTATGACTATATACAGCTTTCCTATTTCTATATCAGAAAATCCTAAAATCTTCGTCATAGAAACAGATTTGCTGTTTTTCTCAATAATCTGCTTTGTTAGAATATACATAATAAGCAGGAATATCAATACGCCAAGCCCTTTGAACACCTTAACAAATTCGCTCATAGAAACCTGCATTTGAGTAACTACTTTAGTTAAATCTTTTTCGGTGATAACGGTTGCAATATCATCCGGGTCTAAATCATTTAATTTTTCATTGCTGAAATAGCCGGTAAAATAATCACTGCTTTCATTAAATGTTTTTAAATAATCTGCCCTATTCATAAACACAGTTATTCCGGCATCATACTTATATGAACCTGAAACCTTAAATGTATATGTTTTATCCTTATACTCTTCTTTAAGAGTTACTTCATCTCCTCTTGAAATTCCAAACTTATCAGCCATTGCGCTTGACACAAGCACTTCACCTGTCGGAATTGAAGCGGTAATAAATTTACTTTGATTAGAAATACCGTAAATGCTTACATCATCATTCATAAACTTTTTATCAGTTGTTTGAAGTGAAGTCAGGCAGAACTTTTCTGCTTGAGTATTTTCAGTATCTTTTTCATTTATCATTATATACTGATATTTAGATATTTGGCTTTGCTTAACAACATTTGAATAGTCATCAAGCAGTGGACCGAACATTGAGCCGAATACTACCAGTGCGCCGGCAAGGATAATACCAAAAAACATTGTAAGATATGACGGAATGTTTTGGAACAAAATGCGAAGCCTGAATTTTGAAAAGAAAGGCATTTTCTTCGGCAATTTTATAATATTCTTTTGACCGCTTTGTTTTAATTGACCGCGAATAAAATTAAGCGGACTGATTTTAAGTTTCTTTGAAAGCACCAAGAAATTGATTATAAGTGTAAGAACAAACGGAACTATTGTGGTTTCCAAAAACGCCTGCATATTCCATAGGGTTTTATAAGTTGTTAAAGAATAATTTGAATAATACACACCCACAAAAGCTTTTTGAAATGCAGTATATCCCAAAATATTGCCTACAATTGCACCTATGATTGTTACAACAGTAGGCAAAAACATATAATGCCTGATAAGCTGCGCTTTCGAATATCCCATTGCACGAAGTGTGCCTATTGCATTAGCTTCCTTTGTAATGGTATTTGATGTAGTAACAGAAAACAGGAATGCTACAACTATCATAATCAAATAAATCATAAGCATTACACTTGCTTTATCTGAGCCACCGTCTTCCTGCGCATATATAATAGATTTATTAGTATATTTTGCACTGTAATCCTTAATAGTAATTATATTACTGTCATTTATTTCAAAGTTATTTACAAGCTTTTTAACAGCCGATAAATCTTTATAAATCTGCGTACAATTATATAATTTCGCATCGCTCACAGCGTCAACTATTTTGTATATTTCATTTAACGCATCATCAAAATCGGTTGATGAATTATCGGTTTTATAATCATCAAGATTTATTTTAGGTGCTGTATCAAAGGAATCAACATCCCAATCGTCTTGATTTTTTTCAGCGTCTTCCAAAACATTTTTTAAATTAGTATATTGCTTGGTTGTAATTCCGAGTTCCTTTGCCATTTTTGAATCATTGCCTATACCTGCATTTCTTATAGCGGTAAAATACTTTGATTCTAACTCCTTTTCAGCAATTTCAAATTCACTTTTAAGCCTTTTTATATATGGCTTTGCATCATCGTAAAGTGCGTTCACTTGATTTTGAACTATCGGTTCATCATATTTTTTAATTATCTTTTCAAGTGATTTCATTAAACTTTCGCTTTTTGTATTTTCGTCACTTTCATCAATTGTGGCTTTATTATATTTCCAAGCGTAATTTACTGTTTCGTGTGCAGAACTTACTGTATCGTATCCGCCATCAGTCATTATTGCAACACCAAAGCCGACTGCATCGAACATCATATCGGCATTGCTTTTGAATAAAGCACTGTAATCAGGAAGTGCAACCATACCGCAAACAAGGTATTTTTTACCTCTTATTAAAACTTTATCGCCCACATTTATATTGTTATTTTCGGCAAAAGTTCTGTCAAGTGCAACCTGATTTTTTGCACTTGGCATTTCACCGCTCATAAGGCATACGGTATTTACTTCTTGCCTTTGCTTATATATACGCAAAGTTTTGCCGAGGTTATTTATATCTTCTTCCTTATAATTTAATTCAAACAGCTTTAAATCATTTTGCTTTTCAATTTCAGAGAGCATACTTTTATCAGGCTGAACATTGAAAGAAATATGTCCGTCTTCAATATTATATTTTGTTGCAACATCATCAAACATTGCCAAAACTGAATTATCGGCAACTAAAAAACCTGATGCAGCGCCTATAAAAAACACAATAAATAGAAATATTGCGATATATTTGCCTGCATCGAATTTTAAATCGCGCTTAAATCTTTTATTCAAAGGATTTTGCATTTTTATACTCCTTACCATTCAAGGTCTTTTGCAGTCACTTTGTTTTTGTTTACATAATTTTTGCGAATTTCGCCGTCGTGAAGAGTGAAAACTTTATCCGCCATATTTTTAATAGCATCGTTATGCGTAACCATAATAACCGTATTACCATACTTTAGATTTATGTCTTCAAGAAGTTTTAATATTTCCTTTGATGTGTTGTAATCAAGTGCACCCGTAGGTTCATCACAAAGAAGAATATCCGGATTTTTAACTATTGCTCTTCCGATAGAAGTTCTTTGCTGCTGGCCGCCTGAAAGCTGTGCCGGCAATTTATTTGCTTGGTCAGCAATACCGAGTGTTGCCATAAGTTCATCAATATCAAGCGGATTATCACTTAAATATGCGCCCACTTCAATATTTTCCCTAACTGTTAAATTAGGTATCAAATTATACATTTGAAATACATATCCAAGATGCTTTCTGCGATACATAGTAAGCTGCTTTTCATTCATCAGCTTTGTTTTTTCACCGTTGATTGCTATGTACCCGTCATCAGCATATTCAATAGCACCGATGATATTCAAAAGGGTTGATTTACCCGAACCGCTCGGGCCGAGAAGCACGCACATCTCACCTTTTTCAATTTCAAGATTTATGCCTTTCAGCACTTCAATTTTGTTTTCGCCGTAACCAAAGTGTTTTTTTATATTGTTTATTTCTACAAATGCCATATTGTTTCTCCTATTCTATTTATCACAGTTAGCGTTAACTAACTTTTAAACACTAAAATTAGTTAGTTTCACCTAACTTCGCTATTATAATACTACTAATAAAAGCAATTGTCAAATGCAAATTTCAAATATAAGCACATTCATAAAGAAAAAGGATATAGCTGAAGCTATATCCTTTTAGCTAATTAAAATTTGAATGTTTTACTTTCCCCTGCTTTAAATTCAACTGTTTGCGATTTACCGCCGACTTTAATATTAAGCTTTTGGTCAATATCCGAAGTAACAGTTGCACTTATTGTTTTACCGCCGTCTGCCCACTTAAGTTCAGTTACGGTAGCGCGGTTACGGGTTTTAATTCCTTTAAGCGTTCCGTTTTCAAAACCTGAATTCGGAAGTGCCGGAAGAAATTCAATATCATCATTATGTGAATAAACAAGTGCTTCATTTATAATACCGAGATAGCCTATCGCAAAATCAGTACAATAGCAACTGCCTTGGTCATAATCGTGGTTAGTCATTAGTGAATCATACCTGATTTTATGGTTCATAAGTTTAACAAGGGCATCGGTTAAAGAATCTGAATCTTTTAACCTTGAAGCAATAAGACTGCGGTGAACAAGTGCGTGTGACGCTTCATTTTCACTCTGTCTATTTGCGATTGCCTGCTCGCAGGCTTTCGACAGTTTTTCATTTCCCTGCGTTTCAAAAAGCGGCCATACACCGTAAAGGTGACTTAAATGGCGGTGTTCATTGTTTTCATCAAACGAAGTTGTTGCCCATTCTTTAAGAGCGCCTGTTTCATCATAAAGATATGGTGGAAGATTTTTTTCAAGTTCCTGCCATTTAGATGTATCTGCACTTTTATCAACATCGCTCATAACTTTGATAAGCATATTAAGATTATCACGGCAGGCAGAAATATCAATTGCGCAGTTAGCATCCGACGGACTTTTATAATTTGATGGGTTATTTTCAGGCGAATAGCTTGGCAAAATGCAATATGTTTCACCGTTATTTAATGATGTTTTGCCCTTTTCATAATGAATAGAACCATCTTTTGCGGTGTAATATTCAGGACTCATCAGCTGACTCCAATAATTTGCATTTTTCACCAAAAGCGGATATAAAATATCTTCTTCAAGCCTTAAATATCCACGCTTTTTAATTTCTTTAATTTGGCTTTCTGTTAAGTCTTTTTCAGTAACAGAGAGAACCGATTTAAGTTTTTCAAGGTCAAATTCATCACTTAAAGGAATATTGATATTACCATATGAAAGAAGAGTTTCATAAAGCGGGTTAATCATCCAAGATGTGCCGGCGTTCCAATATCTGAAAGGATAAGGATAGCAGGTTTCGGTGATTACAGCTTTATCACCGTCAGTATTAACCGGTGCCTGAATAGCGTCTTTAAACCCGTGAGTTGCATATGCATTTTCTTCCCAATCAGGAAGTTGACGCAAAATGAAATATGCATAGCCAATAGGACTGCGTGACATATTACTCGTATTCATTGAAGATGTTTGCAAATTAACATTTGCGTCCATTGTATATTTACTGCCCCATCCGGTGTTAAATTCACCTGTCCACATACCGTAAAGTCGGCTTGTAGAATAGCCTGAACAGCAAAGATATGCATATCTGCCGGCATAATATGTACGCTGGGCAAGGGCGGAATTTATTTTCTTTTTACCCTTTTGCGCTTTTAAAAGTGTTTCATTTGAATCAAAATTATCCTCACCTAACGAAAGTGTAACGCTGTCGAATTGAGGCTGATAAATTTTCAAATGATTATTTAACGCTTTATCATAATCAAAATTATTATTTCCTGCATATTTTTCAGCAACGCTTTTAAGCTTTGCAATGCAATCATCAACAAGTTTGAAATCATTTTGCTTTTCAAAATCATCAATCTTTCCCATATCGTAAGTTCTGTCGCTTACAGTAAGAAGATATACACTGTCAGCATTGCTAATTTTAATGCCTGCATTTTCACCCGAAAACTGCGTTTCGTCCGTTTTTTTATCTATTAAAACTTTTTCTTTGCTTCCGCCTGAAGTGATTACATAAGTTACTGTTGCATATCCACCGTTTTTCAGTTCGCTTTTTTCATAATCAGGATAGTGCGAAACAAGCGCAAGGAAGTTTGCATTATCATCAGTTAACTTTTTATACTTCATATTAGCTTCGTCGCTGTCGCCGAAGTTTGCAAGAGTCGAAAGGTCATCAAATGATAAAGTCAAATTAAGTTTACTGCCTGAAGATGATTTATCAAGCTTTGTAATCACAACATCATCTGCCATCGAAGTGAATGATGTACGCTTCCAAGCACCGTTTTTATCCGTAAAATCAACACCGACCTGTGATGTTTCATAATCTGTATAGCGAACATATTTTTCACTGCTTTTCTTATCAAAATCAAGCCTTAATTGGCCGCCCGGGTGATAACGGTATACATCATCATAACTTGCATTATCCGTAATATCTTCACCTTTAACAATACTTTGCTTTACAGTTTCAAGTTCATCATAAGTTTGCGGGCAAGTACGCTGATTTTCATTAGGCATTATAAAATGCATATTTTGAAAAATAAATGTATCGCTGTACGGACTGCCGCTTGTAATAAACCCTTGAAGTCCGTTTCCGGATACCATACCCTGCCTCCAAGATTTAGTTTTATTTTTTTTCGAATCTTTAAGCTCGGTATAATCATATGAAAACGAAATTTTAGAAGTATCTTTAAAAAGGGATTTAATATCACCTTCGCTGACTTTCTCCCCTGAACAAGATGCCAACGAAAAAGCAAAAGTTCCCGTTAATAACACACAAAGTGCTTTTTTTACATATTTATTCATAAACTCACCTCATATAAATTATAACATACAGGCATAAAAATAACACGACATTATCTTTACCTAAATGTCGTATTATGCTATAATGTGCAAGGTGATATAAATGGATTTTATTTGGAACAAAATACAATTTACAATAACGGACTTGGGTGGCGGTAAACTCGGCGAAAAAATACCGATGCACGCTCACGCAAAGGGCTGCTATGAGCTGCATTTTGTAACCGACGGTAAAGGCACACTTATAGCCGATGGCAATAAAATTGAACTGAAGAAAAACGATTTTTTCATTACTGGGCCGAATATTAAACACAGCCAAAATTATGATGAACAAAGCCCTATTGAAGATGTATTTATTTTAATACAAGTTAAAAATGATAAAAGCAAAAATGTATTTTCAAGTATTTTTACGCAGCATAATTTTTGCTATCTTGAAAATGTTGACAACAAATTTGCAAAAATGCTTTTAAATGAGTGGAAAAATAAAAATCCGGATTACGAAAGTGTAATATCAGGATTGATGATAATTATTTTAACGCAAATTACAAGATTGCTTTTACCAAAAGATTTTCAAGAATTTGCAAACAAAGAAAACTTAAATGACAAACGATTTGCAATAATAGAGCAAGCATTTTTGTATGAAAACGATATTACTCTTACCAAGCTTTCGCAAATGATAGGCTTGTGTGACAGGCAAACGCAAAGACTTTTAAAAAAATACTATGGCAAAAGCTTTAGGGAAATAAAAAAAGAATCAGATAGATAAAAACAGCACTTTGCTAAAAGCAAAGTGCTGTCCGCGTATAGAAAAAGCAAAATTTTAAAGTTCTACACGCTGGTAGACTTCGAGAAAGTGAGATAAATTTCGTATTTTGCGAGTGGGAGCTGTACGACGGTACTGCCCCCGAGCAAAAGACGGAAAGCGCCAAAAATGGCTTGGACTCGATGTCCAAGCCATTTTTTCACAATCTCTCCGAGTGCAACAAGTTGCACCCACCTCCCTTTACAAGGGAGGCAGAAATGTATATTTACTTTAATAGGCGCGCTTTAGCCGCTTTATCGACAGTCTAACTGTTAAATAGATTTAAGGAGTGCCGGAAGTCTTGTAAGTGCGCCACCAAGTCTCCAGAAAATCTTATTAAAACCAACAAAGCTTGATTCATCATCATTGAGCATCATAAGAAGACCGTCAGCCATCTTTGGCGAGAATACGCCCATACTCATAGCTATAAAGTTACGAATCGGAATTTGAGTAGCCATAGCCGCAAGCATTTTACCGTCACCGTTTGCATCCGAACCCATACCACTCATAATCTTTGTAATCATATTGCAAAGATTACCGCCCCATTTTGTATGGCGTGCATCATTAAGGCAGCAATAAAGGTCAATCTTCTTATTTGTATCAATTTCAGGATTTGGAAGTTCACCGTAAACAGCAGCAAAATCATCACGGGTAATGTTAGCAACATTGTTATAATAATTAGGAGCTGTCTGCCTGTAATCAGGAACTTGAGCATCTACTGTTGATTCAACATTGATTTCAGCAGTAAGCTTAGGGTCACGGCTTGATGCAGCTACGATGATTTCAAAATCGCCTGTTTCAACAAACCAATCATTGATATTAACATTATAGAATGCGAAAGCTCTCTTTGAAAGTTCAAGTGAAACTTCCTTTTCTTCGCCTGCTTTAAGAAATACTTTCTTAAATGCACGAAGTTCCTTTACAGGACGATAAATTGTAGATTCCTTATCAGCTACATAAACCTGTGCAATTTCTGCGCCGTCTACATCACCTGTATTTTTAATTTTGAAAGATACTGTTACTGTATCTGTATCCTTAATCTTATCAGCAGAAAGTTTAATATCGCTGTATTCAAATGTTGTGTATGAAAGACCGTAACCGAATGGGAACACAACATCAAGATTAGCTGAATCGTAATATCTGTAACCAATAAATACGGATTCCTTATGTTCCGAAGTTACAGGGCCACCCGGATAATTACCGAAAGTAGGATTAGCTTCAAATGAAGTAGGATATGTTTCAGATGTTTTACCTGATGGGTTAACAGCACCGGTAAGGATATTTGCAACAGCAATACCACCAGCCTGACCGCCAAGGCCTGAATTAAGAAGACCTTTAACCTCATTAAGCCATGGCATAAGAACAACAGAACCGCCTGCAAGAACAACTACTGTATTAGGATTTGCATTAGCAACAGCAGAAACAAGAGCGTTGTGGTTAGCCGGCATATTGATGGTTTCTCTGTCATAGCCTTCACCTTCAAAATCTTCGGTAAGGCCGACAAATACAACTGCAACATCAGCATTTTTAGCAGCTTCAACAGCCTGCTTTGTAAGTTCGGCATCACTTAATCTGTTCTTATCCTTTTTAGTAGGAGTAGACTTGTAATAACCCTGCGCATATGTAAGGTCAACACCAAGCTTCTCAAGTTCATCATATGCATTTGAAAGCATTGTAGGATTGATAACAGATGAACCGGCGCCCTGGAAACGAGGAGCTTTTGCCATTTCACCTATAACTGCAACCTTCTGTCCTTTTTTAAGAGGAAGAATTTTATCATCATTTTTAAGAAGAACCATAGAACCCTCTGCAACTTTCTGTGCAATTGCGTGATGAGCTTTCGGGTCAAATGTATGTTCATTTTCAAGAGCCGGCTTTGATTTCATAATAAGATTAACTACATTGTCAACTCTTTCATCAAGCACTGCCTCATCAAGTTCGCCGTTCTTAACTGCTGCTACAATTCTATTTTGGTTAAGTTTTCCTGAACTTGGCATTTCAAGGTCAGTACCGTTTTCAAGGCCTGGAATTCTGTCAACAGAAGCACCCCAGTCAGTAACAATCAAGCCTTCAAATCCCCATTCGTCACGGAGAATATCCTGCTGAAGATGTTTATTTTGTGATGCATAAATACCGTTAATTCTGTTATATGAATTCATTACAGTCCAAGGCTGTGATTCCTTAACTGCAATTTCAAATGCAGGAAGATAAATTTCACGCATTGTTCTTTCATCAATTACTTCGTTAAGAACCATACGAAATGCTTCCTGTGAGTTACAAGCAAAGTGTTTAAGTGATGTACCTACACCCTTTGACTGAACACCGTTGATAACACTTGCAGAGCATTTACCTGCAAGATATGGGTCTTCACTGAAATATTCAAAGTTACGACCGCAAACAGGTGCACGCTTAATATTTGTACCAGGGCCTAAAATAGTTGAAACTTTTTCTTTCAAACATTCCTGGCCCATTGCTTCGCCCTCTTGCTTTAAAAGGTCTTCATCCCAAGAGCAAGATGAAGTAGCAGCCGGCGGAAAACAAGTTGCAGGAACTGAATTTCCAAGGCCTATTCCGCCCTTCTTTTCCTCACCCTCGGCAGGAACATAATCCTTACCTTTAGCTTTACGCAAACCGTGAGGTCCGTCAGTAATCATAATTTTAGGAAGTCCAAGCTCAGGTGCTTCCTCAAGATGCCAATAGTCATAACCTGAAACAAAAGCTGCCTTTTGTTCAAGTGACATTTTTTTAACGATTTGTGGGTATCTCATACACAAAAACGCTCCCTTCGAATTAGTAACATACCTATTATACAATAAAAAATTCATCATATCAATACAATTTTTGTGCATTTTTACAATTTATTTTATGTTTTGTTTAGAAAACATAACCAACCGTCAGACGGGTGGTTTTTTATTTCGCTCCTTTCGGCGCTCAACTGCCTAAAGATAATAACAAAGCAGGGTGGTTGCCCATCCTGCTCGCTTTGTGAAAATCAAAATCTGCCAATACCTATAATATAAGAATGCAAAGAATTGAAATCGTAATAACAAAAAGCAATAAAATTTATTTTGTTACAGTTCCACTAATATCAAATTTTGGAGTTATCTGATCAGCATATTGGTGTGAAGAAAAATATAGTCTATATGTCCCCTTGGATTTTGTATAACTTTTTTTAAATCCAACACCGCCTTTGCAGGTTTTTGTATCTCCGGTATTGCTATATTTAAGAGTTCCTTTTTTTGCAAATTTACATCCAAACGAGCATCTGTATATTTTGCATAAGCCGGATTTAGTGATTGATTATGATCAATCGTAATTGTGGTTTCTTCTGATAATGTGAAATTTGAAACAGATGCTTTTGCCATAATTCCCGTACCATTATAAGACATCAATTGTTTACCTGCTGCAAATACGGTAGTTGTACCTGCCAATAAAATAAAACAT
>ERZ1034763.645-NODE-645-length-14551-cov-5.762072_pt1 | contig 14551 bp, 12 predicted proteins | sample MGYA00520701_ERZ1034763 | MGnify/ENA primary metagenome ERZ1034763 (study PRJEB33766, sample SAMN09781707) | gut metagenome | biome: gut microbiome | host: Homo sapiens | place: Madagascar | study: EMG produced TPA metagenomics assembly of the PRJNA485056 data set...
TCTACCAATACGGAGGAACAGTCGTGAAAGCTACCGGATCAGTCAATATCAGGGATAGACACGACTTTAAGTTCAATTAACGCATATTTATGTGTATATTCTTGCATATTTATTCTATTTTTTGTATATTTGCAATTATAAAAAGTTGATTTTAGGTATGAAAGATTATTTCAGGATATACATGCAGAAGGAAGGCGATGGGAACGAGGTGAAGGACTCCATCGCCGACTTCGGTATGTATGTTAGCGAGAATCCGTTCAAACCATGCGATTCCGTCAAGGAACCCATAAAAAGGGAATGGCACGACGAGCATGGCGACGACGAGTATATTGGCAAGGATGGTCTCTATATGGCGGCATACGAGAACAAGGTCAAGTTCCTGTTTAAAGGTGATGCCTTCGGCGCAAACGAGAAGTGTAAGGCTTTCATTGACTATCTCAGTAAGTCGGGTATGATGAAAATGTACTGCGACTTCAATAAGATTGGAAGGCAGCATGTGAGACTGAAGAGCATTGATCCGGACCTATTCAGATATCCTGGCAGCGAGGACTTGCTTATTCTCTCTATAACTTTCAAGTTTAACGACCCTGTTACTGACATCAAGCCAATCATGGATGCACAGGACAGGATTTCAAATTTAGGATAACACAGACACATGAGCACTTGGAATATTTATCATAAGGATGGCTCGAAGCTGACAGACGTTAACGAAGAGCAGATAACCGTTCATGGATTGGAATACTCCGATTTTTGGATGGGTGAGTGCTTCGTGACTATCAACTTCAAGCACGAAGTGCCTATCAACTTTCAAATAGGCGACTATATTGTCTATCGTGGCGAGCGGTTTGAGCTCAACTACGAGCCGGGCAAAGATAAGCAGGCGAGACCTGGCACCTACGGTGATGGCTTCATATATGACAGCGTAAAGTTCAATGCATTGCAGGATGAGCTTTCTAGAGCTGAGTTCCTTGATGTGGTATTGAATGACAATGAACTCCACTACACTGCCCTACCGAAATTTCCATTCTACGTACAGACTCTTGATGATTTACTAGACAGGATCCAGGCGAACCTTGACGACCAGATTGGTGCAGGTCTTTGGAAGATTTACTCCAGAAATATGGAACGTTCCGTGCAGCGTGGATGCCTCGCGAGCGACTGGCTGTCAATGTACGGCGAAGGAACAAGAGATAACGTCATCGAATCGATGTCTATTACAGTGGATTCGATGACCTGTTGGCAAGCCCTTGCGCTTGTGAACGAGAAGTGGGACATAAACTTCATCGTCAGAGGAAGGAATATATATGTCGGTACTACCGGAATACAGGCAAACCATATCTTCAAGTATGGCCTCGGTAATGGATTATATGAGATTGTTCAGAACGCTGATTCCGACCAGAGTGTCGTTACGAGACTGAGAGCTTATGGTTCGGAGAAGAATCTTCCTTCTCATTACTATGCGGACCTCGGTGTCAAGTACGTGGCGAACATCACGAAAGTCGTCGGGGCCAGCACGAATGTTGAGCTTGAACTGGATGTCGACTATATCGAGACATATTTCAAGAATCCGAGAAAGTATATTGTTTCTGGAGAAACTGGCGAGCAGTCTTCTGGTTGGGTGCTTAAGGTTACATTTGATTTCAAGACTGAGATTACCGGTTATGTAACACAGAAATACAATACCAATAAGTGTAGATTCTATTCGGAATACAGGGGAACGCAGGTAGATAGCGGTGACGAAGAGTCAAGGGAAAACCTTAACACTTTCATCGCTCAGGTTAAAGCGGGAAACACGAAGATGTATATCACATCGGGCCTCAACAAGAAAAATGTTCCTTCGTCCATGAAGGAATATGCAGAGAATCTCCCGAACAATATGTCCATCAACAGACTTATGTTGCCTGGATTCCCTCATGTATCTCTGAGCGACTTCTATGATTCACTCACGGATGAAGAAAAGAAGTACGTGAACCCTACAGGGAAACAACACAGATTCTCTACTGATCCATATAGACCATATATTGATTCTGTCAATATTGAGCAGATTGGTCTCCGTTCTGCATCACAGTTCTTTGATACTGACGACAAGACGAATGGAGTTATCGAAATCTACCCTACTATCGAGGAAATGGTTATTGGTGGCGTTCGTGTTGACGAGATTGATGAGGGTGTTGCTCCTGATGATGATGGTAGATTCAATAATAACGAAAATGTCAAGAACGTTGATATCTATCTCAGCAAGGCTATAGACTTCGACATCAACGACCTTAAGGATGACGATTTCTCCATCTACATGAAAGATGGCATGTGTGGTGGTCGAACGTTCAAGGTAGCATCCTCAACCAAGGTTGATAGGAGATGGAGGCTCACTATCGAACGAATCAAGGACGATGCTCTTGAGCTTTGGTTTCCATACAAGGACTACCCTATCAAGAAAGGAGACCATTTCGTCCTTACCGGCATCACCCTTCCTGATTCGTATGTTAATGCTGCATCACTGAAGCTTCTAAAATACGCCATAGCGCTCCTTGATAAGAATGACTATACAAGGTATGTGTATCAGCCTAAGGTAGATGAGATTTTCATGGCAAGGCAGCACGACCAAGCGCAGGCAGACGATACCGGAGTTATCAAGAGCCTCCACGATACGCTTAAGGCCGGCGACCTGATGAACTTCAATGATACAGACCTCAATATCGAAGGAATCATCTCTATCGACCAGCTCACGATCAAGGAAGAAGATGGCAAGATACCGACATACGACATAACTCTCCGTGAGGATAAAGAGGTTGGAACTATCCAGAAGATTCAGCAGCAGATTTCGTCGCTTCAAAGCGGAAATGGCGGAACTGGTGCAGGTTTGACAACTACACAGGTTAAGAATCAGGTTGCGACAGAGGGAAGCAAACACTTCATCTCAAAGATAAACGATGACATCGCAAAAGGTACAGTTACCTGGGAGAAGGTGCAGAAGTTCATACAAGGCTTCCGCATAGGCAATAACAACGCCTACAGCATTGATGGAAGCGGTAATGCTATCCTCTCTAGTGTGATAGTGAACTTATTGAAGTCACTCGACTTCAACGAATCAGAACAGAGCGGATTTGCAATCAAGCAGAGAAGCGATGGGAAGTATCAGATGTTGCTTACGGACTTGATAGTTTGGGGCAAGGCGATATTCAACACTCTCCTCATCCGAGAACTCAGCTACGTTGGTGGCAATATCGTCCTCTCCCCTGCTGCTGGCAAGATAAGCTACATCAAGGAGGTATATAGCGAGACAACGAATGAGCTGATTGGCTGGAAGTGCTATCTCTTAGCCGATGATGGAACTACCGCAACCATCAATTCATTCAAGGTGGACGACCAAGTTAGGTGTCAGACGTTCAACATAGCACCAGGTGTCTATGAGAACGTCAGCAACAGAGACTACTGGAGACTTGTCACTAAGGTCTCAACCGAGAATGATGTAATCACCGATGCCGAAGGTCACGAACTCTACGATGGTAAGAAGTTCGCATGGATTCAGATTGCGAAGGAGAACTGCATGGAAGGCTCGGATAACCCTGCCGTAGGTGATACCATCGTCCTTATGGGTAACAGGAGTGATACAAGCCGACAGCACCTTCTGATGATGGAGACCGAAGGAGATTCTGCACCGAAGTTCACGATGTATCGTGGCATCAACTCGTACTCGCTGAAGGATAAGTCTATTTTCGATGTAGGTTTTGATGGTGTCAGTATCGTTAGTAAATTCTTCAAGCTTGTCAACGTGAGCGGAGAGAAGATTTGGACACCTATCTATCTCGGCGATTGGAAGGAGGGTACGGAATACAGCTACTACGATGAGGTTACATGGATGGGCACAAGGTGGCTCTGCATTGTCTCGGAAGGACAGACTACAACTGCTGAACCGTCTGAGGATTCGCCTTACTGGAAGGCAACGACTGCGGTTCTGAAAATCAAACTACAGCTTTATCACGACCTCGCTGCTGGTATCTGCAAGGGCGAAACTCATACCGTAGTATGTAGGCTGATGCTAGGTGACAAGGACGTGACTACAGCAGTAAAATCATGGGCGGCAACCCGAAAGACAGATGATGCCGCAGATGATATTGCTTGGGCACTCAAAGATAAGGTCAAGAACTTCAAAGGCTCACTAGATATAACATGGGCTAATGATAATTCGGAAGATGATTTGGGGCGTGGTGATGTGGCTTCGTTCACGTTCACTGCAATAACGAATACAGGTGATGTGCATAAGGCAACATTGGATTTATAAATAATTTGATTGTGAAACTTTAAAATAATTGATTATTATGATGTACGCAATTATCAACATAGAGAAATGCCGCGAGATAGGCATTGACTCTACACACAGAATGACTCATGATAATGATGTTGTCATTACAGACAAGGAGCTTCGGTTCTCTTCTGCCGTTGGTGATACGCTTGAGGAGAAGGCGAAAAACGTTAACGCCATCCTTGCAACAAGCGAGGATGTAGACATGTGGGATGCCGCATTCAAAAGCGGTAAGAACGGAAAGGAGGTATTGAATGGATAATATTTCACTTTCGGCTTCCCTTCCGATAAGACGTATCATTGATGGTGATACTCTATCTCTTTGGTTCTCTACTAATGGAGTTCCTCTGCATCAAGGATTAAATCCTAACGATTACCAAGCAACACCGCATTGGACAGAAGAAGCAGGAAAACACCCAGAGATTACACCTCATATAACATCAGCAACTAAGCAAGCTGTTACGCTGCTTAGTCATAAATGGAGTTATAATGGTGTAGAAATCGCCTTCAATAGTGGAACAGGATGGGTAAAGTCTTCTAACTTCGCAAATAAGTTTAAGATGAACACATCAACAGGAACACTCGCCATCATCGGAGACCTTGCATCAAAGGATAACCAGGATGCGGACGTAGTCAAGTATACTGGCATGGCAAGTATCGGCAAATCTTCATACGAAATGGAGAAGAGTATTGATATTCTAGTAACGATGCTCGGCTCAAGCGCATTCTTTGGCGGTATTGAAGCAAGCTCTACAATGCTTGGCGTTGTCGGTAATGATGGCAACGAGATTACCACTTCTACACTCAAGTTCTGGCTCAAAAATGCTGGTGGTGACGTATCTAAATACTCCGTAAGACTCTATCGTGGAAGTGATGCTACAGCTATTGCGACTATTGACAATGCAGCTAGTGGTGGAAGTATCACTATTCATCGTGATAAGACAGGAGATAATGATAAACTCTACGTAGATAGCCATCAGCTTTTTGTCGCAGAATTTATCGTTGACGGAACAGTGGTTTACCGCTCAGGTATCAGTATTGATGATTCGGCAGACCTCTATCAGCTGAAACTATCAACAGATAATGATTCCGTAAACTCTTCTGTAAGCTCTACCATCAAGGCACAAGTGCTTAATACATCAACAGGTACTGCTGCTACTCTCGGAAGTGGAACTATTGTATTCACGATTCTTGATGATAACGATTTGACGGTTGTTAGAACTGCCACAAAGAACTTCAGCAACGATGCCGAGTTCAACGCCATAAGTTTCGTTGTGTCAAATGAAGACATGAGAGGGCTCGGTGTGACAGTGAATTGTGAATTGAATGGTACTGTTTTATAACATAAACTTATGAAAGATGGTTGAGTTTAAACAAAAATTCAGAAGACATTATGCTCCACTCACAAAAAGTGTGTCTCTTGTCTGCTTGGATAGTGGATGTCCGCTCATGCAGACTACGGATGGTGTCAACTTCTACCCAGACCGAACAAAGATAGCAAGTAAGATTCAGCCACAAGTCAATGCTAGTGCAAGCGATGATTCTTGGGATGCAAGTCGAAGTAATGCGTTTCTTACGAACATGGTTTGGTGGGTAAGCGTAAACAATACTTGGAAGAAGATTACCGAGGTTGAGTCTTGGAAGGGTTTGTATGAGTTAGATACTAGTGGAACTACAATGCGTGGCACTCTGTACGTAAAGAAGAATATCGGTGCTAATGACAGATGTCAACTTTACTTTGAAGGTGACCTCTACGACTACAGAAAGAATATTCTTCTGCACGTAACTACAGACCCTATTACATTGACTACGGCTAGTAATGCCGCAGATACATGGGGTGTCGGTATCGGTGTTGAAACAAACATAACATACAACCCTGCCCTTGACAAGCTAAGTCTGTATGAGTATATGGTCGCAAACAGATTGAAGACGGCATCCGATGCAGAACGCAAGAAATGCCTCGATGGGAATGAGTATCTTCGCACAATACCTATTGACGTGTACAGAGCAAAGACTAAAGTGACTACAGGGTATTCATTGGAGGTCTATCGTGTAGATGTCAACGGAAAACAGACGAAGATAGCTGTATCAACGAAGACCGCTCCCAACGAGCTTATGAGTATGTCACTCACGTCTATGGTTCTTGATTTGAGACAGATTGAAAAGAACGATTACATCATCAAGGTCATCGTAGACAAGAAGGTTGTATCTCAGTTCCAGTTCCATGTAAACAGGATATATCCACCATTTGATTTTGGATTTGCAAATGTTGGTGGTATCGCTTACGGACAAAAAGTAAGACGCAATAGGGTATTCGCTCATTACAACAACATGCTTATTCAATATCCACAGCGCATCCTTAAAATCAGTTGGAAGACGATTGCTCATAATGAGGGTAATGTGACAACAGAAAAAAGATGGCAAGAGGGTGATGCTTGCGAGTATCTTGTTGAAGAAACAGGATTGGGTGACACAGAGAATTGCATATTGGAGGATTGCATTGACTATGGGCAGAAGCCTCCGCTCACCTATGCCGTTGGCTCTGATGGAAGTTATCTCACGGATAAAGATGGAAATCCTTATCTTATCGGTTAAATGTAGAATATTTTAATTAAAATAATTATGACAAAATTATCAGAAGTACTTCAGATTGATTCAATGCTTTCTTCTAATAGCTTCATCGTCGAGGCAGGTGGAAGCGAGAGAAGAATCCAATTGGCAAATCTGAAAGAGGAATTGGCATCAAGTATAACTACTCCACCTGCTATTTATACGCTCGAACAGAACAGCAACGTAGCGTTCAATGTTTCTAACTATTGGGCTGCCTATATGTATACGTCATACATGAAGGGCTATCTCTTCAAGGTCGTAGCAGGTAAGGTGTATGCGGCATTACTCAATGAATCATGGGATGCCTTTGCCGATGGTACGGCAATCGACAATATCGCTAAGTACGAAACTATGATGCGTGTTCCGCCATGCCACTTTAAGGGTGAGGGCACGAAAATGACCTTTGGCGGTCTTAATCCTGTAGCAGGCGGTCTTACCTTTGATTCTCCACAATGGGTTGGCGCATACAAGATGTATGTGGATGCAAGCGGTGTCGGTCATTCAAGACCTAACGTTGCGCCTTCGCATTCCAAGACGATGAGTGCGTTTTGGTCTTGCGCACAGAAGCTTCACTCTAACATGGGTCTTGCCAACTACGGATTCTATTGCCTTATCAATGCGGCATATCAAGCTTATTATGGCAATCTCAACTCTCAGACTACTATCGGTTCGGGATTCCAACACTCTAATTGGGAAGCATGCCGTGATGTACCGATGGGCAAGTGCATTTCTCTCGGCAATGGTAGTGGCAAGGTGCTCTATAATGATGCTACACTTGGCAATCAATACCCAGTGAAGTTGTTCGGATTTGAGGACTTATGGGGAAAGTTGTGGGAGTTCCGTCCAGGAGTACGTTTCTATATGGATGGCGAAACACGAAAAGCCGTCATATATAGCGGTAATCAGGTAAGCAATACAGCTAACGGAAGGGAAGTTGTGTGTCTCGATACAGCTAACGGAGAGTATGTAACCAAGATGATGCTCGGCACACATTGGGATATGATTCCTACGGCAGTTGGTGGCGGTGATAACACTTACTATGCCGATGGTTGTTGGGCAAGCAAGACTGGCGAGCTGCTGCGGGTTGGTGGTCGCGCTTACTCTGGGTCTCAGTGTGGCGTTGCGGCCTCGGCCTCGGATCGCGGTTTCTCGGATTCGAGCTCGGACATCGGTGCTCGTTTGGCTTTCTTTGGCACGCCAGTTATCGTGAGCGGATCGCAGCTTGTGGCAATGTAAAAAGGCAGCTCGGCTGACGTTTACATAAGCCGACAAGCCCCCAAGCAAAAAAGTGAAAAATTAATATAATAACAAGAATAAAAAACGAAAGATTGAAACCGCAAGGTTGAAAATCTCCTTTTAGGATTTCGTGGATTACACAAAATAAAAGTCAGCCCATTCCGTGCGTAAGTTTCTGCAACCACGGAGTGGGCAAAGAAAAGGTAATAAATCGTGGAGCTGCTGCGGGTTGGTGGTAACGCTAACAATGGGTCTCAGTGTGGCGTTGCGTACTCGAACTCGGATCGCGGTTTCTCGGATTCGAACACGAACATCGGTGCTCGTTTGAATATCTACACAAGATTTCTATTTTTAGAATGACGATATATTTTGCTGTTCCTAAGTCGAAAGGCTACGAGATAGTCAAAGGACGAAGAGCACACGGTTGAACCTGCCTCGATGTAGGGCATTCATGATGATGTAAGCCCCGACAGAGCAAAGATTAAAGGCGTTGGGTATGAGTGGTTGGGTATGTCCGACTGCAACAGAGTCCCCTCTCGCAAGTAAGTGATACAGTTGTACGTATGTGCCGAAAACCAGTGAGCCGAGAGTGTAGAAAGCCTATGGAAAGCGTTTTTTTGAAAGATTGGTTGAAGCATAAAGGATGACGGACACACATGAGCTAGCGTATAAACGCAAGGCGAAGCTAAGAAAGAAGAACAGGAAGGTCAAGGTGAATCTTGTCAGCGACACGACCAACCTCAATATTGCGGTGAGAAGGTCACGAAAAGGTAAGGAAGGTAAGAAGGGAGTTGTTGAATTTGATAAAGATTACAACGGCAATCTGCTGAAGTTACAGAAAAGTATCAATGATGGCACTTTCCGTATAAGTAATGGTCGTGAAGTTTCAAAGCTATGTCCTTGCGGTAAGGTGAGACGATTGCTAATACTTCCATATTACCCAGACCATGTAGAGCAGCATGGATTGATGCAAGTTCTCATGCCACCTCTTGTTAAGTATCTCTATATAGAGAGCGGAGCTAGCGTCAAAGGTCGTGGGATGATATATGCAAAGCGGAGAACTGAACGTTGGATAGACGAAAACAAGTGGTGTGGCAGAATATTCTTTGTTAAGCTTGACTTCATCAAGTTCTATCATAATGTTGACCAGTTCGTTATCTATGATGCGTTGTGTGCGTTCTTTACAGATAAGGGAATAAGAAGACTGCTGCACGAAGTTATCTTCGCCCTGCCGCAAGGTTTGGGAATCGGTCTCTACCCTATTCAGACACTCACCAATTTCTTCATGAGCATCTTGTGTAGAATCGTAAGTGCCAAGTTCGATGTCAAGGTTGAGATATATTGTGATGATATGGTTATCCTTGGCAAGAATAAGAAGGAAGTTTGGAAAGCCGTGAACTTCATCAAGCAATACGCAGATGATGTGATGCATCAGAAGTTGCATAGCAATATCGGAATGCAGATAATTGATGAGACGCATTTCCTTGATTATGTCGGCTACCGCTTTTATTTCAACCACACAGAGTTAAGAAAACGCATGAAGGAGAAATTCAAGAAGAAAATGCACAACTTAAGAGACCCGATGAGAAAATACCGAGTAGCGATGAGCTACAAAGGTTGGTTGATGCATTGTGATGGTTTTAATCTGTGGAGACAGACAACAAAAATGGATAGTTTTGATGATTTCAAGATGCCAACTTTTGAAGAACGTGATGCCGATGGTAAGCGTATCTTCCAAGGACGAAAGGGTAATATTGGCATGATACTCAATCAGCCAATGACTGTGTTAGATGTAGAGTTTGGAGTAAAGTCACAATACGGAAAGAAAGGTTTAGCTAACCTCATACAGGTACAATGTGGCGGTGTTACATACAAGATGCGCTCAAACAACTCATATCTCGAAAAGCAACTGCAATGGTTCGTAGAGAATAAGCATATTCCCCTGAAGGGTTGGAAATTTATTAATTGGAACATGACAGGCGTAGGAAATCCCGATTACAGGATAGTCCGTCCGGATTGGACTCCAGAGATTGGTTTTTAATATTGTATAACTCATTTAATGTAATTATTATGGAATTGGTAAAGTCTATTTTTGATAACGCTCCTAAGACATTGGAGTATGAGGGTAAGAGCATCCGTATCAACTTTGACGTTGATGTTACTGAATTGGCTAGCGGTGGCACAGATAACGAGGAGTTAAAGCGTACCGCATTTTCAGCGTATGTTGTGCGTGTAGAGCAACCATTGGAGCGTGGCAAGGTTATTGATGCGATTGTGTCTGCTGCCTACCCTAGCGACAAGATGCAAGCTATCATCAATAACCATTTCGCTAATCTTGCCAAAATTGCGGATGGCAAGAAACTTGATGCCGATGATGAGGAACATGAAGCAGAGTATAACGCCATGCAGGAATGGCGCAAGAAAGCCAAGAGCGTTGCTAGCGATGTGATGGAATCTTATTTGTCTAACATTTAATTAAAGGGAGGAAAAGGGTATGGGTGATAAAAATATTCACTTATCAGCAAGCTTAGGAATCGGAAAGAAACCGAAGGACGGAATGGATGGCAAGGACGCAATCAACATCGTGTTCTCGCCAGCAGAACTTGTTTTCGATGCTAACGAGAATGGTAATCTTAAGCAATCAGAAAAGAGTGCTGAGATAAAGGTGTATCGGGGAACGACAGAACTGAATTACAAGACAGACTGGGATAATGATGCGGAAATTGGCGATAATTGCAGGGCGGCATTGCTCGTTAACACTACCACCAATAAGCCAGAAGTGAAGATTAGCGGTATTACATCATCTATGATAGATGACGTAAAAGTTCCTGCTACATCGGGTGGTGCAAAGGTTTCTGTTATTATTGATAAAGTAACGTATCGTGCTTACCTTCCTTTCTCGGTTAACGTCAACACTTATGCTAACTTCCTTATTAGAGACAACAAGAAGTACATCAGTAAGTACACTGAGGTCAGCAACAAGTACGATGCCGTATCAGCAGAACTTGACAATAAGGCTAGCAAGGCTGACTTGAAGACTGTAGAATCTACTATCGAGCAGACCGCTGAGAATATTAAGTTAGAGGTACTCTCCAAGACCTCTGGCAGACGTAACATGCTCCCGAATAGCGCATTCCGCAATCAAGACATCGTGTTTATACATTCATTGGCTCGCATTGAAAAGAATACAGGCGTTGATGGTGTGAACTGCATCCATATCTCTGATAAATATTCGGGAACTGGCGATGGCAACTACATCGGTGTTTTTTGGGATAGCACACAAAAGAATGGTGTAGTTACAAACATTCCTATCGTGAAGGGTAAGAAGTACGTTATATCTTGTTGGATTAGGAGCGATAACTTAGACTTGCCGTTTGTTATCGAATGCTTCTTTATGAACAGCATCAATCAACAGAACAGAGGTGAAGATGCGGTAAGAAAGGAATATCATGTTGACAACGTAAACGAATGGAAGAGAATAGATTTTGTTGTTGATACTACAGATACATCAGAGTACGCAAGCAAAGTGACGCCATATCTTGCCGTGAACTTCTGGAGCAACAATAAGAACGTTCCGAAGGCAATCGGTGCGGATGAATATCCTACATGCCACGCTTATATCTGTAAGCCTATGATGGAAGAGGGCGATACCTATAGCGGTTGGACGTTATCGGATGGCGATTACGATTATGTAGGCGGCAATATGATAGACAATGCAAGAACCCTCGAAGTTGGCGGCAGTCTTAAATCTATCAATGCAAGCAATGTGGCAGACTACGGACTTGCATACTATGGTGATAGCATGAGCCTTCGCATCAATAATACCAATGCAGACTCTACACCTAGCATTATGACGTTTCAACCATCGTTAGAGGTTGGTGTTGATTACATGTTTTCGTTCCTCGCTAAGGGTACGGCTAATATCGGTCTGTATGCTCTGTGTGACAACAGCGTAGATGGAGATTATCTTTTGAGTGAAGATTCCGTCAATGCAGGAGTACGTGAAATTGATACGTTAAAGAGTCGCTATGCGCCTATCGTTCTGATACCTACTCAGCTCACCACGGAATACAAACGGTATTGGGGGCACATACGATTCTACGGACACGTGCCTACTAAGTTGTATCTACAGCTTAATCATGCTGGCGAGGTATACATCTGTCAGCCTAAGTTGGAGATAGGTGCAACCATGACCGAGTTCACCGAGCGCAAGACTGATTTGGTAGATAAAGCATCATTAAAGAAGGCTGGTATCGAAATCACCACAGATAAGGTTAAGCTATATGGCGAAAAGGTACAGGTGCTGACACGGCAAGACGAAAATTCCGAATACGTAGAGGCAGGTATGTTCGTCAATGGCAAGCTCAATGCTAACCTTATTGATGCAGAGACTATCAACGTGAACCATGTCTATGCTAGGAGTTCGGAAGGCTCGAATATAGTTGGTCACTTCGGCAACTTCGATAAAGCTGATGCTGTAGTTGGTAGTGATAAGTGTCCGCTTTGGCTTGGTGCAGCATTGGCAAAGGATGCGCCATTCAGAGTAACGAAAGATGGTTCGTTATATGCGTCTAAGGGTATATTCGCAGGAGAACTAAAGAGTGTGATAGGCTCTTTTCATAAATTGACTGCGGTTAGTTCTGATGGAAAAACAAACGCTGGTTCAATATATTTTGATAGTTCTGGCTATATAACATTTGATGCAGATATTTTTAATCAAGGCTATAATTCTGCGGCGAAAAGGGGTTGGCGTTTCTATGCTAGTAGTATATGGTGTCGGCAAGCTTTTGGTCACCGGCAGAGTACTTTGGCAGTGGTAATTGGTAATATTATGCGCGTTTATCCAGACGGATATGATAGCGGTTATACAGTAGTGAATCTTGAGAGTACTACATACGACAATAAAACCGTATACAAAATTCCATTATATAGCCCTAGTAGAGATCTTTCCGGATGTACTATTGATGTAGTAGTATTCAATCCTTCTAGAGCTATTGGTAGCTATTATTACGAGTTCGAACCTGGAGGAACAGGTAAGCGTTGGATGGCAATAAATGCCAATGATGTTAATAATACAATATATTTCTGTGATGTCGGTGGGTGGCATCAACTTAGAGGTGGAGCAACAATAAATCTTGTATATATAGCCCCAGCAATACTTAATCCTAGCCAAGAGGATAAGACCTATTTCGGTCGTGGTATCTTCTGGAGCGGGGAAAATGAGTTGGATTGGTATAACAGAAAATCATAAAAACAAAATAAATATGAAAAAGAATTTCAATGTTCCTTTCAAGAATTGGAAGGGTGAGGTGATAGTATCACCAGTTAAGAACGAGAATGGAGAGGAAACCTACAAGCCACAGATTATTGGCGATATTGTAGGTAAGGTACTCTTCGAAGTGATAGATAATCAGAGTATGCAGCTATCGGGCGAAGACAAGCTCAGAGCTTATCGTGTAGCTTGCAAGATAGGCAAGGATGCAGAGAACGTAGACATCGAAGCCGAGGATATTATTCTTATCAAGAAGATACTCTGTCCTGTGATGGCTGTAGGTGGGTATGGTCAGATAGTCGATTTGCTCGAAGGATAAGAATAGATAAGGCGGTTACTACATAGTGACCGCCTTATTCTTTTCTCGTCCGTCAGGAAAATGCTTTGCATCGAACTTCTCTATAGGTTCTAATATCATGTCAGCGAAATATGGAGCATCAGAGCCACCGAAAGATGGAATTAAATCACTAAGATAGCCATATCTACCTTTCCTTCGTTCCTCCTCTGCTTGCGTTACTAGACCTTTCTGCATTCTAACAGCAAATGGAAGTTTGTTAAAATTAGAATGGTTTATATCATTTCCCCAATAATCAGTTATCGCCTGAATGTAGCATTTCTTGTTAAGTTCTAATGCTTCCTCAACAGACAAAGGATTGGCTACTTTCTCCTTCATCGTCATTTGATTTCTGTCTTTAAATGGTATCTTCATAATTCTAATGGTTTTGGTTCATTTATAGCTAAATCCTTGCATTCCCAAGGAATATCATGCACACTATTACCAATAAATTCACATCCCTCAATGGAGATAGCTTCCTTAAACTTGTCTACACTAATAAGCTCAATATCAGAAGCAATATTAGCTCCATACGGAAAATAGGTTATGATACCTATCATTTCGCCACGTTCTAATTTCTTGAAGTTTTCGTACTTTTCGGAATCTTCTTTTGATGGTTCTTCTACGTTCTTGGTATCTGTAAGTACTACCATGACATCTCCCCTAGTTCCGATTTCATCTACGAATACTCCTCTATATGTATCATATTTCTTAATCTCCATAAGCTTAATGTTTTAATTTCTGCCGCAAAGTTACGAAAATAATCTGAAAGTACAATGTTTCTGTTACCAAAAAA
>ERZ1034763.651-NODE-651-length-14437-cov-6.877625_pt1 | contig 14437 bp, 19 predicted proteins | sample MGYA00520701_ERZ1034763 | MGnify/ENA primary metagenome ERZ1034763 (study PRJEB33766, sample SAMN09781707) | gut metagenome | biome: gut microbiome | host: Homo sapiens | place: Madagascar | study: EMG produced TPA metagenomics assembly of the PRJNA485056 data set...
TTGCTATAAGAGTATAGAACAGAAATAAAGCGGCATTTTTTCTTTTGTATAAAGAATAGAAAAAACCCTGAAACTATGCATAACCCTGCATAAATGTTATTGAATAAGAGAAACTCCCTTATAGAAAATTCCTTTAGTTAGTTTAATTTTCTCATACTTTTTGGCTACCTCTACACCAAATTTAGTAGCAGACATTCGGTATTCATGGTTTTCTTCTGCCCATTTAGCATATACTGCATAAAGTGTACTAGCCTGAACACTGCCACTCTCTACACACATATCTTCAACAAATGCAGAAATAACATCCATTTCTCTACGATATTCATTTACACTTTCAAGGACTGCTCTAGGCATCTTTAGACCTTCTTTCTGCCATAGTAAGCAACCATCAACACACCACTTGAATATTCCTGTCATCTCTGCTTTAAGTTTATACTTTAGTTTTTTGTCAACTTTTTCATTTGGTATCTGAACTGTAAAGGGTATCATATGTATTCTTCGCCATATACCTGTATCAGTACCTCTGATAATCGGTTTATGATTTGTAGCCATCCATAACTTAAATTCAGGTTTAAACTCAAATTCCTCTGCATATAATTTTCTGGCAGTTACAGTATCATCACCTGTAAGCTGTTTTAGTAGTCCTTCATTAATTCGTACACCCTCATTAGGTTCTACTGAGGTTACAAGTCTTGCACCTTTAAGTCTTGCAATATCGCTATTAATAGCACTACTTTGGCTATTTCTAACCATAATTGTTTCAGGCTGAATGTTAGCTGCATAGTCACCAAACACATCTCTGATAACATCAATAAAAGTTGACTTCCCGTTTTTACCTGTACCATAAAGAAAGAATGCACATTGTTCAGCAGTAGAACCGGTAAGGCTATAGCCTACTGCTTTCTGAACATACCTTATTAAGTCCTTGTCACCATTAAAAATATCATCAAGGAACTTTAACCATAGGTGACAATCAGCAGTGTTAGAATACTCTACTGCTGTAATCTTAGTAAAATAATGAGAATAGGAGTGAGGCTTTAGTTCACCGGTTTTAAGGTTAATAACTCCATCAGGTGTATTAAGTGCCATCTTATATCTGTCAAGTTGTGCCGGAAGAATAGGAACATAGTGCTGAACTTCATTAAGCATAGCATTCTTAGAACGGTTACTACGGCTTTGTTTCATATGCTTTCTAAATTCCTTTTCCATATCGCCACCTGACTCTTCATCAGACTTAACATAGTTCTTTAGTTCAGCTTTCATAGCATTAACTGATTTATCGGCCATCCTATGAACTGCACCCATATTGTCAATGCACCACTTTCTACCGTCATAGTACATCCACTTCTTATCTGTATAGCAGTAACGGATATTGTCACCAAATAAATCAACAAACCTTTGAGCATTACCCATATCATCAAAGGAATAATTCCTTATCGTTTCATTACTAGGTGTTATAGATACTTTTTTATTACCTATTGAAATTTTGTAATTGTCACTGCTTTTAGGTTCATAAACACTGTTGCAACCGGCTACTGCTTTTTGAATTGTGATAGTACCATAGGTTGAGCCACTTTGCTTTCTGTCCCATTTATCTCTCATAAGGCCTGACTGTCTAAAGATTGCATCCATCTTTTCAGTATCACAACCTGTCCAAAAAGCTAACATATTACAGAAAGCAAGGTCAGCTTCACTTTGACTGCCATAAGCAGAGAAATCACCTCTGTATAAAGCAGTAAACAAGTTGCCATTCTTTGCATTCATAGCAGTTTCAACTATTTCATTAGTTGTGGATAAAGTTACTATTGGCTTTTGAATTTTAGGTGTAGGTTCTTTGCCACCACCAATATACTTTGAATGAAGTGGTTTTATCTTTTCGGTACATTCCGTTATATCCACATATTCACTGCAATAGTCACCGGTAACAACAAAGAACCTACCTTTATCGTACATTTCAAATCCACCAAAGGTATGCTTTTTCTTTCTTCCTGTTTTAGGTAAAGTACCTTTACAAATAATATGCACACCTGTCTTAGATTGAGAAAATTCTGTATATGATTGTAGTGTATGTACAAACTCACTAACTATATTGTCAGTACCACCATTTTTAAAATCTTCAATATCCTTTGGCATATCGTCAAGGTCAACACCAAAGTATGGTGAATTAGAAAACATAAAGCCTATGCCGGAATACTTCTCTGATTCTCTCAGTGCAGTTTCAAAGTCACTCCATGTTGCCGGATTGTTGGACATTGCATAGTTACCGGTTCTGGGGTTAATAGGCTTTTTGCTAAACCCACTATGGGACTTTGGGTCAGGTTCTTTCTTGTAACACACCCAGTTAGGTAAAGCCTTTAATTCCTGTGGAACTGCCATATATTTATTATTTATATTCATCTTATCTCTCCTTAAATATTTTTAGGGGTATCCCACTTAATACCCCTAAATCACAAATAAGTTGCATAGCACTATGCAATTTCACAGAAATGTTAATAGAATGTTTATATTTAGAATGGTAAATCATCATCAACAGGCATTTCTTCAAACCCATCATTGCTTTTAGGTTGCTGAATATTAGCACCATTTAATGGGAACTTAGTCTTATTAATGTACTTAACTTCTTCTTGTGTGTTGCCATTATATTCTCTATGGTTAAGAGTAATTCTTACCGGCTTATTAATTAAGTCATTGATAAACTGAGTTAGGTTGTCATAGTCTTTGCCTTCCGGCAAACCTGATGCCTTACCTAACTGCATAACCTGATTAAAGCCATAACCATTCACTTGCTTATCAAGGTCGGTAGGTTCTTTTCTCTTCCATAAGGTATGGAAAATGTAACCCCTTTGGTACTTCTGATTAACATCCGAACGAATAAGAAACTGAATGTTAAGACCTACTTTGCCGTTCCTGGTAGTTCTCTCTTCCACCTTATGGATAACACATTCATAGTCACCTATAGGCTTAATGCTATTTTCATTTACATCAGAATAATTATTTTTAAATCCCATAATATTAAAACTCCTTTATTAAATTCAATGCTTCCTCTGTACTTCTGCATATACCTGCAATAGCACCATAGGAAAGCATTTTGTTTATAAAATTTTTCTGTTCTTTTGATGGTTTTCCCTTAGAAGTTTTTACTTCTATAAATACTGCTCTGCCATCAGACTTGCGAAAACCAAACAAATCTGAAAAGCCTTTTGGTAGTCCTGTATCAAAGTATCTGCCATCTTTAGTAAAGCCTTTGCCAACATTTCCTCTAAAGATTACACAATCATTTGATAAGGCAATACGGATATTGTTCTGTATAATATGTTCTTCTGTCATACTAACAAACCTCTGCTTCTTGCTTGATAAAAAGCCCAACCTTTTTTATAGCCATGTTCTTTTGCATAGGTAAGTAAATCTTGATATGAATGACAATCTTCCGGTGAAGTAAAGTCAAGTTTGAAACCCTCAACCTTAATTAAATGTGCTTTGGTGTCAACCTCAACTTCTCTCTCGGCTTTAGGAAAAACATATCCACAATTAGGGCATATCGGTGTAGTACCCGGTGGTGGGCTTTCAAAGGTAAAGAAACATTCAGGACAAGATTTTATCTTTTTACTTTGTTCTTCTTCCAGTTTCTTAACACTCTTATGCTTTTTCTTTTCTAAGGTCCAAACTCTGTCATCATCAGGCATACCATGTCTTGCATAGTTACCTACATGGTCAATGATTATTGCTTTCTTACCTTCCTTATATCTCATACAACGCATAGACTGTTGTATATACAAAGTAAGACTGTGGGTAGGTCTTAGCAATATAGTACATTCACAATCAGGTACATCAAAGCCTTCACTAATAAGGTCCACATTGCAAAGAATAGTAATATCACCTTTTCTAAAGTCAGAGATAATCTTATCCCTTTCTGCTTTAGGAGTTGAACCGTCAATATGTACTGCCTTAATACCGGCATTACAAAAAGCATTTGCAGTTGCTATACTGTGCTTTAGAGATGAACAATAGCACACTGCCTTTTTGCCATTAGCTAGACTTTTGTAATACTTAATTGCATCACCGAATACAGTATTCTTTATCATTGCTTTTTCAATATCGGCAGTAACATATTCACCCATCTTTGTATGCAGTCCTGTTAAATCTGCAATACAAGGTGCATAGTAATCATAAGGTGCAAGGCACTTATGATTTATCAACCATTTTGTGCTTACACCTACAATTAACTTATCATTAACATCACCTAAGCCATCACCGTTCAGCCTTACCGGTGTTGCAGTAACACCTACCCTAGGTACATTGGGAAAGTAGTCATAAATTCTTTTATATGATGAGGCTGTACTGTGGTGGTTTTCATCTGTAATAATCAGTGCCGGTTTAGGTAGTTTCTTTAACCTTCTTGTAAAGGTTTGAACCATACCTATCTGACACAAATCCATAAGAACACCCCACCGTACGAATGTACGAAAGATTTGGTCAACTAGTTCTTTTCTATGTACCAGGAACAAAACCCTCTTGCCATTCCAGGTGGTTCGTCTTGCAATTTCTGCAACTATGCAAGACTTGCCACCACCACAACCTAAAACAATACAAGGGGCTTTATAACCATTCTTCCAAGCAGTATGAAGTTCATTAACTAACTGTTCTTGGTATGGTCTTAGTTTCATTGCTTAGCCTCTTTTTCTTCTTTTCTCTTTTTAATCAGCTTTGCAACACAAGACATACACATCTGCTTTTTGTAGTTCTTCTTTGTACCCTCAATAATCTGCTGTACTGTTCTTTTACCATCAGACACAATAGGCTTTTTGCACACTTCACAAAGCTTTTCTTCTGTCATATAGTAATAGTTTCTAAGTGCCTCATCTACTATCTTTAAATCATTAGAAATCAACATAGTATCAAATAACCCCATAGGACTTTTACAAGTATCATTACCATCTGTTTGAGTAGCAAAATAATACTTACCATCCACTACGGCAGTCTTTAATACAGTTGTGAACATGCCCTCAACAGTAATCTTTTCATCAAGAAGTTTTCCTATTGTTTTGGCTTTTTGCCTACCGTTATCATCCACATCAATATGACTTAAGAAATAAACAATAGTATCACTTGGTAATGATTCAGTCATCTTTACAAGTTCCCAGAAATTCTTGCCTATTTCCGTAAACTTATCATAACCTTTCTCTGTAGATCTACGCATAAACTCATTGGCCATAAGGTACTGAGTATCATCAATGGCTATAGACTTTGCCTTTGTACTCTTAATAAAGCTTTCAATAGTCTTGTAATCATCTGATGAAATAACTGACTTAAAGTTATTTCTAAATGGTAGTGGTTTACCATTTACATTTACAAGTGCCAGTTCGTCAGGAGCAAAGTTTCTAAGTGATGCTGACTTACCACTACCTGAAAAACCTAAAATTAAAACCGGTAATCCCATAATATCCTCCTTATTTAATAGTTAGTGACTCTTTACTTTCCATATGTACATATGGAATATTCATATTATCCTTACAAGCTTTCTTCACTTCCGACTTCTTAATCTTAGGCAGTTGATAATTAAGAAAACTGTCCATATCATTTTCTTCTGCCCAATTAATCAGTTCAAGTTCATCATCCACCACAAGTGATGGTGCATTGTTACGAATTGAGATAACTGCCTTAGGCATATCAATCTTCTTTCTGCCTATTGCTTTCATCTGATTAAGCAGGTAGGTCTTTAGACTTTCAATCTGTCTGTCCTTAGTGTCTCTGCGTTTCTTAAGTGCAGTTTCCTCATTCTTAAGAATGTCTGACTGAGCCTTTAGTGACTTAATAAAGGCAGCAATGTTCTCTGCTTTCATTTCAAATTTGCCCTCAATACCTTCTAGGGTATCAAACCAACCGTTAAGCATTTGCACCTTGTATGCAGTAGGGTTTTCAATTACATTGCCCTCACTGTCAATAGGTTGTCCATCTGCATCTGTGTCCGGTGACCAGTTATTAATTTCTTCAAACATATCAAATAGATTCTGAAAGTCTGTTGATAGTTCATAAAGTTTTGACATTTTTATTCCTCCTGTTTTTTAAAGACTTTAAAATCTTCTGCCGATTTCTTTTAACGCATCATTAACCTTTTTCTTTAGTTCATTAAGATCACCCATAAACATATAGTTACCATTGTTATCAATAACAATTCTGTGGATATTACTTAATGCTTTCATTGCTACCAGTTTCCACACTTGAAAAGCCTCTGTACCGTCTGACTGCTTTACCTTTGACTTTGACTGAAGGTCCTTGATTTTGCTCTCATATTCTTCGGTTAAATCATCAAGTGCATCTTGCTTTTCCTTTTCAAGCATTCTTCTTACTGTCTGTTCATCTTCTCTGTACTGTCTTTCAAGTTCTTCATTTCTCTTGATATTCTCTCTTTCAAGGGATTTGATTGTTTCTTGAAGTCTTCTTTCATTGTCTGATGTTTCGGCAACTGCAACTTCTATTGGTCGGCTTTCAAGGTCATCAATCTTCTTCTGCAACCACTCCTTATCGGCAGTCGCAACCGATAGCTTTTTCCTTGCTGAAAATAGGTCTTTCTCTAGTTTAGAGTTATTCTCTGTTACTTCATCAGCTACCCTTTTAAGATCGTTGTTCTTTCGCTCAAGACTTTCTTTCTCTGCAAGTTTCTCAGCTTTTAAAGTTTCTATTTCTTCCTTTAGTTTTCGTACTGAAATGCTTTCAAGGTCAACTTTTTCGGCTATTTCAGCCTGTTGTGATTGGCTGATAGTAGCAAGAAGTGATAACTTTGTCATTCCAAAATGTGCAATCGATTGCACATTTTCAGTATTGATTTTTTCTACAATAGAAATATAATTGTAGGCATTTCTGCGTTTAATTCCTACTTCATTCTCACAATAGTCCTCAAAGTTAGAATAATCCAACTCCTTATACAGTTTGTTATCTCTCATTAGCTTAAGAGAAGTACACATATCCCATAAGTTCTGCTGAGCCAAATTAGCAGAAATAATAATCTTCTGATGAAGTTCAACAGCCCTTTTATGTTGTTCAGATAAAGTAATCTGTTCCAATTTTCAATTCCTCCTTGACATTCTAGATATGATAATCTAAAATGAAATTAAACTATTTTGTTATGTTCCTTAATAGGAACACCTTCCTGCCACTAGGGAATTGCCGTTCTCTAGTGGCTTTTTTGGGTTACAATTATATAATGATAAAAAAGATTTTTTATAACCAATCCACCCCTTAATTAAAAATTAAAATGTCACGCATATATTAAGGACTGCAGCAGCAATCCAATATGTTGCCATTCTGATGTCTTTGTTGATGCCATAGACTATTGCAGCACCTACATCTAAGATAATCAACAATAGTGGAAAAATGTACTTTGTGTTCATACCTCTTCACCCTCAACAATGTGTTCAACTTCTTCTATCTTTCTACCTGTTGCCTCTTCAAAACACTTTGTCTGAAAATCATCCTTAGTTATACAAAGGTTTTCCCTACTGTATGCCACCTTGAAATCGTCCATAATATAAGACAAAATGCGAGGCAAAACATAGACCATACCAAAGTAAAGAAACGGTAAAAGAAGAAATCCACCATGCTTTGACATTAGATTAATATGTAGCACTAACGACATCACAATAGTAACCACTATTGATACTGCAAGTCCTATTGCTTTAATCTTTTCTTTCATTGTCCTTTTCCTCCAACTTTCTCAAAAGTCTTGCTATCTGATTTTGGTTTTCCCTAATCATTTCTAGCAAGTGCCTCTGTTCATTCATCACTTCATTCCAACTATTCTGAAGCCACTTGGTATTATCTGTGTGTGCCTTGTTCAGACAACCTATAACACCTATGACTAGAAGTACAAATGCTAGAATGATAACTGCAATAGTGAAACTTCCCACTTTTTTCACTTCCTTTCTTTTGTCTAATTCAGTAGTGCTGAATCAGGATGGTTATTCACATAGTCAGTCATACCCTGACTTATTCTTGAACATATGCCACTTATGTAGCGTTGTTCTTGTTCCTTGGTTAGATGGTTAGTCTTGTTGCCGTTATGGTCCTTTTCTGCCCACAACACTTGCTTACCACCATCATTAACCCATACCCTATACGCTAACTCTTTTGCCATTTCATCACCTCGCTAAAAGTTATGTTGTGCCTTGATTGTCCTAACACTTAATATAATGAGAAAAAAGATTTTTTATTAACACCTCTTTCTTAAATCAATCTTCATTACTTAATTCGATTAATGGAAGAACACCTTTTTTCTTTAGTAGGTCATAGATAAATAATCTACCTTTTTGTGTCCAGTAGGTATGTACTTTGGTGTGCACCTTACCATCAGAACCATTAAAAGTTTGAGTTTTGGTGTTTGTATAGCCTTTATCAGCATATTTCTTATACAATAGCCAAATCTTATTACCTTGCTTGTACTGGATACCCTCTTCATGAAGAATATTGTTAAGCCATTGTGCTGTCTTACCATAGTCTTTTGCAATCTCTGTTACCGAAATCAAATCCTTACAATTAAGAACTACATCATAGTAACTGGCTTTAGGCTTTAATTCTGCAATCTGTTGTGTTTGAACTGCAACAGTTTCATTCAAAGCCTTTGTTTTCTCTCTTTCTTCTTTAAGAGCCATAAATGCCTTGATTGCCAAATCAGGATTTGCAATTAATTCATCTGTTGCATACATACCGTTTCTACGAATAGATGGTAGAACCTCAGATGTTACCCATCTCTTAAATTTCTTTGCAGTGGGTAGCTTACTTGATAAGATAAGACTGTAAAGACCGGATTCATTTACGACTGTCAATCCTCTATTAGGAATTTCTAAGGTCGTGTTTTCCGACCTTTGGATTACGGTTTTGTCTTCGATATCAACATGTCTTGATAATGCGTCTTTAGTATTGTTATAACCTAAAACATCAGCTACATCTTTACCAACAAAATATGGTTCATTCTCAATGGTTAGTGTTCTTACTTCGGAATTTTCAAAATTCCATTTTGTTAAATTGTTCATTTTAATCTCCTAAATTCTACTTAAAGTGGATTTGCTTTGCAAAAAAAATATCATCCATAGACATATCGTAAATCTTACATAACTTTTTAGTTTGAAGAACATCAGGTGATGTTCTTCCTTTTTCCCAACTGATAAGTGTAGATTTACTTATTCCCATCTCATTAGCAACTTTTTGTTGAGATAATTCAGCATTAACTCTTGCAGCTTTTAAGGAAATTTGCATTTTTATCACCTCCGTCGTTTATTATTATATTCCACTTAAAGTAGATTGTCAACACTTAAAGTATATTTTTTTAAAATAAATATTGATTTTTTACTCTTTAAGTGTATAATATATAAATAAGAGAGGTGTAAGTGTATGTCAGACAATGATTTAAAAAAGGTTTTTTCACAAAATTTAAATAACTATTTGACTATATCTAAAAAAAGTCAAATAGAAGTCGCTAATGATTTAGGAATAAGTACATCCACTTTTTCAAGTTGGTGTACAGGACAAAAAATGCCTAGAATGGATAAAATAGAAATGTTGGCTAATTATTTTGGGATAGAAAAATCCGATTTAATTGAAAAACACGATAGCAATGAAGATGAAACTCTTAAAATTCTAAATCGCAATGCAAGAAAAATGACAGTAGAACAACGAAAACAATTATTAGACATTGCAAAGGCAGTGTTTAAGGAGGCTTTTAATGACTGAACCTGATTACCATAGATCAACAAATAAAGCATATGAAGTATTGAACAAATTACCAACATTCTCACACATAACAAACATTTTTGAAATACTTAATTATTTTAAAAAAATTAAAATTCAGACCTATTCAGATGCTGCAATGGGTTTAGAAATGTCCTTTGATAGTTTTTGTGAATGTGTATCTTCTGATTATGGCTTTAGTATTAAGGAACCATCTTCTTCAAAAACATTAATACTGTACAATGACCGTAAAAATATTACAGTTATAAGATTTACTTTAGCTCATGAACTAGGACACTATTGTTTAGAGCATATAGAGGATGGTTCTTGTGAAGATAGAGAAGCAAATTGTTTTGCTCGTAACCTACTCTGCCCCATTCCAGTAGCAACTGAATTAGATTTAAACACGGTATCCAACTATGCACAATTTTTTAATGTTAGCGACCTTATGGCTAAAGTTGCTTTGGATAAAAGAAAATGTGATTTATATAATATTTCAGATAATAATTACCGTGTTCTAAATGATAAAATGTACTGCTATTTTAACGGCATAACATTAGCTGAATTATATGGGTATTCAGAGCGAAGGATGTACTTATAATATTAATTGGGACTCCCTAACAAAAGAAAAAGCACTACCTTGATGGGAACAAGATAGTGCTTATATGAAAGCGAAGAGTGGTTGTTTCACTTTCAGTACAATTATAATATATTTTGGCATATTATGTCAACACTTAATAACGATATATTACTAAATTAAACAAGGTGATAAAATGAACAATTATATTTTAATAGCCGGAGTTAATGGTACAGGCAAGTCAAGCTTAAGAGGTGTACTAGAAGGTCAGAATGTTCTTCTAGGTCACATTATAGATGCAGATGTTATTGCAAAGGAAAACAACTTTGATAACATTAAGGCAGGTAAAAAGGCAATAGAAGAAATAGACTATTGCCTAGATAACAATATTTCTTTCACACAAGAAACTACTCTTGCCGGTCATAGAACTGTACGAACCATTAAACAAGCTAGAAAGCAAGGCTACTATGTTACAATGTACTATGTTGGTCTTAATTCAATGGAAGAAAGCATAAACCGTATTGCTAACAGAGTAAGAAAGGGTGGTCACAACATCCCTTCTGATGATGTTAAACGAAGATTTGACAGAAGAATTAAGTCATTGGAATCTGTACTTCCACTTTGTGATGAAGTTATCTTTTACGATAACGAAAACGGTTTTGTTAAAGTAGCCGAAATAAAAAATAATAAATTCCAATATTCCAACGGTTATAAACCACAATGGATTGTGGACTATAAAGAGGCTTTAGAATTATAATTTAATGATTTATTTATTGATTTTTTTGTACTCGTATGTTAATATTTTATTGCTTCGAGGTTTAAAATGCTATATTTTTACACTCGAAAGAATATTTATACTAGTCTTGCGTACAATAAATACATATTTTTGATAGGGTGATTATTATGTATGAATCTTTATATAAACTTTTCTACATTGATAAAGATTTATATGAACAAGTATATAACGAAAGAATTAAGTCAAAAAATACTTTTTTCCTAGATTTTGAAATCAAAGGCAACAAACTTTTTTATTTAGAGGACCCTGAGCTACTAAAAAAAATTATTTCAATCGAAGTAATGGATAAAAAAATACAAGAACTTGTGCAATTTCTTCCAAAACTTTCTATAAATCAATTCAGTAGAAGATGTTTAATAGATGAAATCATAATGTCTAATAAAATAGAGCGAGTTTATAGTACAAGGCGTGAAATTGATGATATTATCAGCGAAATTAATACTAATTCAAATAAAAGATTTAAAGGACTTGTAAATAAATATATTCTTCTTTTTGATAAAGAAAATATCAAAATAGAAAAACCAAAGGACATAAGAGAAATATATAATGAATTGGCTTTACCGGAAATCATTGAAGATGATCCTGAAAATGCTCCTGATGGTGTTCTTTTTAGAAAAGAAAGTGTTAGTGTGCAGTCTGAAACTGGAAAAATAATTCATAACGGTTTAGCACCTGAAAGCAAAATAATTGAAGCATTGCAAAAAGCCATCAACCTTTTACAAAACGATGATATTCTACCTTTGATAAGGATAGGAATTTTTCATTATCTATTTGGATATATACATCCTTTTTATGATGGAAATGGTAGAACCTCAAGGTTTATAAGTAGTTATTTACTAACAAAATGTCTGCAACCTATAATTGGTTTTAGAATATCATATACAATTAAAGAAAATCTAAAAAGTTACTATGAGGCTTTTAAAATTTGTAATGATCCTAGAAACAAAGGTGACATAACACCTTTTCTATTTATGTTTGTAGATATAGTTGAAGAGTCCATGACACAACTATATAATGCTTTGAATAATCGTAAAAATTTATTAATCTATTATAGTGATGCAATACCATATTTCTATAAAGGATTAGATAAGAAATATGACAATATTTATTATCAATTAGTACAGGCAACACTTTTTTCAGAAAATGGTATCACAATAAAAGAATTAATGGTTACAAATGAATTAAGTAAATCTACAATAATTAGTAGGTTAAATGAAATAAAAAAATCTGAAATATTAATTGAGAAAAAAATAGGAAAATCAAATTATTATAATTTAGATTTAGAGAAGGTTGACCAAATAATAGAAAGTAACAAATAAAAAAATCGCCCTCTAGTATTGGCGTACTAGAGAGCGACACCATTACACAGGGTGCAATGATACATAGAAATGCAAGTAATATTGTATCATACCCTTGTAAATTTTTCAATATAATTTACAAGGGATTTTTGCACCCTTTTTTAGATAAGAAAGGAGCAAAATAAATGGATGATTTAAAAATGGCAGCTGCTTACATCAGAGTTAGTACAGATGATCAGACAGAGCTTTCACCGGATAGCCAAATTAAAGTTGTTAGAGAATTCGCAAAACAAAAAGGCTATTTGATACCTAAAGAATATATTTTTCGTGATGACGGTATCTCTGGTAGAAAGGCAAGTAAGCGACCTGAGTTTAACCATATGATAGCAGTAGCTAAACAAACCCCTTCCCCATTCTCTGCAATTATGGTGTGGAAGTTTAGCCGATTTGCGAGAAATCAGGAAGAGGCTATTTTCTATAAAGGTATGTTAAAAAAGCGTGGCATTGATGTTATTAGCACATCAGAGCCTATTATAGATGGTCCTTTTGGTAGTCTGATAGAAAGAATTATTGAATGGTTTGATGAATACTACTCTATTAATCTATCCACAGAAGTTAAGCGAGGAATGACGGAAAAGGTTAGCAGAGGTGGTGCAGTATCTATACCGGCATTTGGATATGATATTGTTGATAAGAAGTATCAGGTCAACCCTATCAATGCACCTATTGTTCAGAGAATTTTCATCAAGTACCTTAATGGTGTTGGATGCAGAGCAATAGCCAATGAACTGAATGACCTAGGCATTAAGACAACTAGAGGTAATAACTGGGAAAACAGAACCATTGAATACATATTGCGTAATCCGGTTTACATAGGCAAAATTCGTTGGAACCCTAAGAGAAGAACCAAAAGGAATTATGATGATAAAGATATAATGATTGTTGATGGTATTCATCAGCCTATTATTGATACTGACCTATTTGATAAGGTGCAGAAAAAGTTAGACGAAAACAAAGCAAAATACAGACCTTACATTACTGACAGACAGAATGGCAAGGAATATATGCTAAAAGGTCTTGTTAAGTGTTCTAACTGTGGTGCTACAATGTCTATGTCTTGCAATGGTTTACAGTGCATAAATTACGCACATGGCACTTGTAAGGTATCGCACTACATTCAACTTAATAAACTAAATGAGGTTGTTATTAATGCTATTGATGATACTCTAAAAAGTGGTAACTTTCAGCTAAAGCCCAAAGAACAACCACACGAAGAACCACAAGAACTGAACATTGATTTTATGATAGAAAAGGAAAATACAAAGCTAAGAAGAATTAAAGAAGCTTATGAGGAAGGTGTTTATAATCTTGCTGAATTTAAGCAGAGAAAAGAGTTAATTGAAAGCAAGGTACATTCATTACAAAAGCAAAATAAACCACCTGAACCAAAGCCAGACCACCTTTTAGCGAAGAAAAAGCTAATGAGCAGAAGAAAGGAAATTATCTCTACTCTTAAAAGCAAGTCAACTCCTGAAGTGGAAAAAAACGCATTGCTATGCACTTTTATCGATAAAATCATCTTCAATCGTTCCCTATCTTCCGTTGAGTTATTTTTCTGTTTTTAAATTATAACTTTTGGGATATGGGGGACCTGATGGTGAGCTCGGTGCATCACTTAGATATTTAAGTCAGAGGTACACAATGCCGTTCCCTGAACTTCAAGCAACACTTACCGACATAGGTACAGAAGAACTTGGTCACCTTGAAATGATAGGCACTATTGTTTATCAGCTAACTAAAGACTTAACAGAAGACCAATTAAAAGATGCTGGATTTGATGCTTATTTTGTTGACCATACAACCGGTGTTTATCCTTGTGACGCAAATGGTACACCATATACAACAGCGTCAATGCAAGTAAAAGGTGACGCAATAACCGACTTGCATGAAGATATGGCAGCAGATGAAAACGTCAATTAAACAGTAGTAAACCTATATAAGCAATAACGACCATACAAGAGCAATCGCTCCTGATGGTCGTTTTTG
>ERZ1034763.653-NODE-653-length-14392-cov-4.364721_pt1 | contig 14392 bp, 13 predicted proteins | sample MGYA00520701_ERZ1034763 | MGnify/ENA primary metagenome ERZ1034763 (study PRJEB33766, sample SAMN09781707) | gut metagenome | biome: gut microbiome | host: Homo sapiens | place: Madagascar | study: EMG produced TPA metagenomics assembly of the PRJNA485056 data set...
CTTTGCAGAAGTCTTTTTTGCTGTTTTGGTTATTGTATTCCCTGTCGTATTGGCTCTTGTTGCTGTTAACCCAAGCGGATCCATTTCATTGGCAAAATAGGTGTTCAAATAACGATACATCCAGGTTCTATCAAAATTGCTACAATCAAAATGATATTCTCTAGTGTCAAACTGAAGACCTGAAAGCAAACATCTTTTTGATATCCAGATGTTATTATTTACATTTCTAGCTTCTTCTATCCATTGAATTGGTTCAACATGAACCCAATAGGGCACACCGGATTCCGCTATTTTCCCATTGGATAATTTACATTCGCCATAATTTGGGTCTTCAAACGGGCGACCAAAAACACGAATATAGCGTTCCCCATTATATTCAAATTCTTTGTGTTGGTTTGGTCTGAAAGCTAAATTATAATCTTCAAGGTTATTTGCATCAAAAGTGTAAACTTTCCCCGTCTGTTGAAGGGAACCATCATGATACATGTTTTCTAAATCATTGCTTGTCTTATCATCCGCGACTGTTTGAGGATACTCCCCATACTCATAAATATGAGGCTCTACCATTTTGGCTTTTGCGCGGATGCCATCGACAAAGATTCTCGGGCGAACATGAGGCGAGCGCCACCTTGGCAATGCACTCCTATGCGGACATACAGAGACTTCTCCTATCTGATTACCATAACGAGTCCAATATCCGTACCACCCCCCGTAAGATGTTCGGCCTCCCAATAAAAAAGACAAATCTGTCGGGTTTCCGTTAGAATATTTTTGACAATTTTTGTCATATAAGTATCCAGCATGTTCTTCCAAATCAATCATATTTCTTTTTTCCTATCGGATTGGATTGTTTTAATAGAAAAAATGTTTCATTTTACATTTTTCTGAAATAATGCGCTGACTATACCATAAAATTTGCCCTGACACAAGACCTTTTTAAAAAATCGACACAATAGACAAAGTTTTGTTTCTTCAGACTAGCAAAATGCATTTTACACAAAATTATTGAGGCTCCTTGTAGAATATGTATATTCAAAAAGCCCCTTGAGGAAGTTTCCAACAAGGGGCTTGGCTTAAAAAAAAGACTTCAGCTTAACTTAAGCCGCTTTGGATTTTTTGTTGGCGGCAAATTCGTTCATGCAGCCAATGATGTAATCCATTTGCTCTTTATCCAGATACGGCGTCATCGGCAAGCTCAAAACTGTCTTGGAGAGCTTTTCGCAAACCGGCATCGGACGCGTGTTCCACTGAGCATAAGCCGTCTGTGTGTTGACCGGACGCGGATAGTAAGCGCCGCAGGGGATTCCTCTTTCTTTGAGGTAGGCCATCAATTCATCACGGTCTTCACAATTGATTGTATACAACGCATAGGCCGAACGGCAGTTTGGCAAAACGCGCTGTTTTTTGAAGTAACCGTCCAATTCGTTATCATAACGTTGAGCAACCTGCCAACGTTTGTTGAGTTCCTCATCAAACACCGTCAATTTGAGCAGCAAAACAGCGCCCTGGAAAGAGTTCATACGACCGGTCATACCCAAGCGGATATTGTCATAATGGTCTTGAGAGCTCATTCCGTGAACACGGCAAGATTTGAGCAATTCGTTCTCCTCGGCAGAGTTTGTGAAGGTTGCACCGCCGTCACCATAACCGCCTAAGGGTTTTGTCGGGTAGAAAGATGTGGCTGTCATATCGGCAATGGAGCCGGCTTTCTTGCCATGATAAATTGAACCGTAGCTTTGGCAAGAGTCAGACAAAACTTTGAGGTTGTTTTTGCGGGCGACTTCCAAAATGGCGTCGTAATCGCACGGAGAACCGAAAATATCAACCGGAATAATGACTTTTGGCGTCAATTTGCCTTCTTTTTTGACCTCGGCAATAGCGCGTTCCAAATCTTTGACATCCATATTGTATGTTTCAGGATCGGAATCAACAAAAATCGGTGTGGCGCCGACAATCGCGACACATTCAGCCGAAGCGACAAAAGTGAACGATGAAACAAAAACAGCATCGCCTTTGCCAATTCCCCAAGCCATCAAAGCCAGAGTCAAAGCATCTGTTCCTGATCCGCAAGTGGCGCAGAATTGTGTGCCGGAGTAATTGGCCAAAGCCGTGTCAAGCTCTTTTGTTTCGGGTCCCTGACAATAACCGCCATGATCCAAAACTTTTTTGAAAGAGTCTAAAAACTTCTGCTGGCCGATAACTTCCTGAGTTGTTTTGCAGTCAAACAGAGGGATTGCTTTTGCTGGTTTATTCAACATATTTTAAGTTCCTTATTTGGGTTTAAGTTCTTTTTCTGGGAGAGATACTAGCCAAAAACCGCCTCAAACGCAAAACACAAAATCTTTCAGGTTTGTAACATTGCAAAACCGCTCGGCGGCGTTATTTCTATGCTTGATTTTAGTAAACATAAATGTTATATTTCGGATAGTCTTTATTTTTAGGAGATACACCCTTGCATTTATCCGCCAAATTTTTGATTACCGCAGCCGTTCTTTCAACGGCCGCATGTGCTACGAATATCCACCGTCCGGAACATCAGGCCGACCCGTATGAAGATATTAACCGCAAGATTTTTGCCTTTAACGACAGTGCTTATGAAAATGTGTTCTTCCCGATTATCAGAGGATACCGTAAAATCACAACCCCGACTATCCGTCAACGTATCAGCAATTTTACCTCTAATATGGACGAGCCGATTTCTACCGTCAACTATATGCTTCAGCTGAAACCTGTTGAAACAATCAAGAGCGCCGCACGGTTTGTCATCAACTCCACTCTTGGACTGGCGGGATTATTTGATGTCGCGACAGGCTGGGGGCTCGGACAGGAAGACGCTACATTTAATCAGACTTTTGCAAGCTGGTGCATTGCCGACGGGCCGTATTTGGTTGTGCCGCTTTTGGGATCCAGCTCGCCGCGTGATTTAGTCGGAACCACCGCCGAGGTTATCGCCGATCCAATCTATTGGACACTGCGTAACGACTCCAGCGTTTATTACAAGGTCGCCTATCCTTACACCGCCATCAAATACGCCAACAAGTTTGAAGGATATATCGATTTGTATGAAGACTTTAAGAAAAACTCCGTCGACTTATACGCAACCATGCGTTCGGCCTACCTGCAGCGCCAGAGCAAATACCGCTGCCGTTTTGCCGCACCGGAAACCGAAGCCGTTTATGACTTTGATTTTGACGAAGAATTTGAAGACTAATTTATTAACCTAATCGTAAAGGATCTTATCTGATGAAAAGAACATTATTTGCAAGCTTACTCGCCGCGGCTTTTTGTTTTGTTTCGGCCGCACATGCCAATGTTGACGCCAAAAAGGCTGAAGAATTTATCAAAAGCACCACTGCCGAGGGAATTGAGCAGATTATCAATGCCAATATTTCTCAGGCTGAAAAAGACAAGCGCTTTTATACGCTTTTGAATAACTCTTTAGACTTAAACTTTATCGGGCAGTTTGTTTTGGGGCGCAACTGGAAAACAGCCACACCGCAGCAAAAACAGGATTTTGTCGCTGTTTATCGGGATTTGAACATTGCCACATGGTCAAAAAGATTTAACGAATTTGTCGGCAAAAGCTTTATTTTTAAGGGAACAACGCCCTCCACTTCCAAAGGACAGGTCTTTGTTAATTCGGTCGTTCCGATGGATCAGGGCGAGCCGGCTAAGGTTTTGTGGCGCGTCAGAGAAAAAGACGGCGCTTATAAAATTGTTGATATCGTGATTGAGGGGGTTAGTCTGGCGCAGGCTTCCCGCAGCGAATACACCGCCTTTATCAAAAACAACCCCGGCGGAAATGACGCGCTGATTGCGGACTTGCAAAACAAGTTGAAACAACAGCAAACCAAATAAATGAAAAAGATTTCCCCGAGGCCGTTCAACCCTCGGGGATTTTTTTGTTAAAGGATTTAATATTGTGCAGTGCCGTGTTTTTGATACCAGCGGTGCATTGCAGCAACAGCTTCTTCGCGGCAGGTCTCTATCGGCGTGGCATAAACGCCGTCTTTGAGCATCTGATACAAAGCCTCGTCTCTAAAGCCGATATCAGCGGCATCCTGCCTTGTCGACGCAAAAAAGACTTTATCCAGATTTGCCCATTTGGCCGCCATCAGGCACATCGGGCAAGGTTCGCAGCTGCTGTAAAGCACGCAGCCGCTCAAGTCAAAGGTCTTTAACGCTTTGCACGCCTCTCTGATGGTGTAAACTTCGGCATGAGCCGTCGGGTCGTTGTTTGCCAATACATGGTTGCACCCTTTGGCAACGCATTTGCCATCTTTGTAAATAACCGCACCAAAAGGCCCGCCCAACAACTCACCCTCGGTTGAGGTTTCGGACATTTTAACGGCTTCTTTCATATGGTTGATATCATCTTGCGTATAAGTCATTTTTTGTATCCTTAAAAAGGGCGGCCTGTGCGACCGCCTTTTTCAAAAGTTGTTTTATTCCTCGGCGTGGGGCATTTTGGCTTCTTCGACGAGCGCTTTGATTAACTCGTCAAGCTTGATGACCTCTTGCTTATCCGACCCGATACGGCGAACCGTTACGGTGCGGTTTTCTTTTTCTTTGGCGCCGACAACCGCAATTACGGGCACTTTGGCAACGGAATGTTCGCGGACTTTGTAGTTGATTTTTTCGTTGCGCAAATCTGTCTTAACCGACAAGCCCGCTTTTTGCATGGCTTTGGCAACCTCGTTGGCATAGTCGTCAAACTCACTGACAATCGGGCAGATAACAACCTGCTCCGGCGACAGCCATAACGGCAAACGACCGGCGTGGTTTTCAATCAAGATACCCAAGAAACGCTCAATCGAGCCAAACAGCGCGCGGTGCAGCATAACCGGCTGGTGCTTTTCGCCGTCTTCGCCGATGTAGCTGATGTCAAAACGCTGCGGCAGGTTCATATCTACCTGAATGGTGCCGCATTGCCACTCGCGGCCGATGGCGTCGCGCAGGATAAATTCCAATTTAGGCCCGTAAAACGCGCCCTCGCCTTCATTAATTTCATAGGCATAACCATGTGAAGTTAATGCGTTAGCTAAAGATTTTTCGCACAAATCCCAAATCTCATCGGAGCCGATACGTTTTTCGGGTCTGGTAGACAGATAAATCTTGACTTCGTTAAAGCCGAAATCTTTGTAAATATCCAAAATCAGCTTGAGAGTTGTGATACATTCTTCTTCCATTTGCTCGGGCGTGCAGAAAATATGCGCATCGTCCTGTGTAAATTCACGAACGCGCATTAAGCCCATCAACGAGCCAGACGCCTCATAGCGGTTGACTTTTCCGAATTCGGCCATACGCAGCGGCAAGTCGCGATATGACTTGATGCCCTGTTTGTAGACCAACAAACCGCCGGGGCAGTTCATCGGTTTGATACAGAACCATTTTTTGTCTTCGGTCTGACCTGAATAGTTGTGCGCGCCGTATTTTTCCCAGTGGCCGGAAGTTTCCCACAGACATCTGTCCATTACGCGCGGCGTCGAAATTTCGATATAACCGTTGTGCTCCTGACGATTGCGCATATATTCAATCAGGCGGCGGTAAATCTTGTAGCCTTTGTCATGCCAAAAGACAGCCCCCGGCGCATATTCGGGTTCAAAATGGAACAAATCCATATCGCGGCCGATTTTGCGGTGATCGCGCTTGGCAGCTTCTTCCAACATATCCAAATAGGCCTTGAGGTCTTTTTTATCAGCCCAAGCCGTCGCGTAAATACGCTGGAGCATTTCCTTTGTAGAATCGCCGCGCCAATAAGCCCCCGCAACTTTCATCAATTTGAAAGCATCGCCGACTTTGCCTGTCGAGGGGACGTGGGGTCCGCGGCACAAATCCGTAAAATGACCTTGAGTATAGAGCGAAATAACCTCGCTTTCGGGCAAATCTTCGATAATCTCGGCCTTGTATTTTTCGCCCAAGTCCTTAAAGAATTTAATCGCTTCGGCACGGGGCAAAACTTTGCGCTCGATTTTTTCGTCCCGCTTCACAATCTCGTGCATTTTGGACTCAATCTTTTCAAAATCCTCGGTCGTAAAGGGCTCTTTGCGGGCAAAGTCATAATAAAAACCGTTTTCAATGGCGGGGCCGATGGTGACTTGAACATCAGGCCACAGCTCCTTCACGGCTTCGGCCATAATGTGCGAGCAAGAGTGACGGAGAATCGACAGCCCCTCGGCATCCTTACCGGTAACGATTGTTACGGTTGCGTCGGTAGTGATGGGAGTGCTCAAATCTGTCAGTTTTCCGTTAACTTTTACTGCCAAAGCGGCCTTTGCAAGGCCTGCACTAATCTTTGAGGCAACATCAAACCCGTTGACCCCGTCTTTCATATCCATTACACTGCCATCAGGCAATTTAATCGCAACCATAATTAAATATTCCTTTCTTTTATTTTAAAAGTTCATGATAAACAGCTATTGTTTTATCACACATAATTTGTTTTGTAAAATTATCTTTTACATTTTTGATTGCCGCTTTGGAGATTTTTTCTTTCTCCTTTTTGGGCAAGGTCAGCGCCCAATCGATGGCATCGGCCAAAGACTGCGCGTTGTTGCTTTCAAACAGTTTGCCGGTCACGCCGTCAATCGTGTTATCAAGCGAGCCTCCGATATTTGAGGCCAAAACGATTTTGCCCATGGCCTGCCCTTCTATGGCGGCGCGACCAAAGGCCTCCGGTTCAATCGCCGTTGACAAGACGACATCGGATATCATCAACAGCGCCGGAATATCAAAACTGTGGTCAATAAATTCAACTTTTCCCTCAAGCCCGTAACGGTGCACCAGCTCTTTAAGCTCGTTGGTATAGTGCACGCGCCCTTGATCAGAGCCGACAATCAGGCAATAAAAATCTTTGCTTTTAACCTTAGACAAGGCCTCTATCAACAGATGCTGCCCTTTCCAACGGGTTACCCGCCCGATCAGCGAGATAATCGGCTTGTCCTCAGGGATATGGTTATCCCGCAAGGCCTTGATGATGCGTTCCTGAGTGACTTTGTCCGGCGAAAAATTATCCAGATTGACACAACGATGAATCAAGCGGATTTTGTCGGGATTGACGCCGTATTCTTTGATTATGTGATTGGTGATGTGGGTCGAGATGGAGATAATGAGTTTGCCGAACGTCATAACCTTGTTATAAATCTTTTTCAAACCCCAAGGGCCTAGGCCGTAAGTGCCGTGGAATGTTGTGACAAACACAACACCCGCTCTTTTGGCCGCCCAATAGGCACTCCACGCCGGCGCACGCGAACGAGCATGAACGATATTGATGCCGTTGTCTTTGATAATTTTTTCGAGTTTTTTCGCGTTCGACCAGATTTTGAAGGGATTTTTGGTCTTTAGCGGCAGTTCAAAATGTTTTACCTTAAGTTTTTGCAAGTCATAGACCATGCGGCCGCCCGCCGAGGCGACAAAGTTTTTGATGCCGGCCGCCTGAAGCCCGGAGGCAATTTCGACCGTTCCCATTTCTACTCCGCCGTGGTTCATCTCAGGCAGAACCTGCAGCACAACAGGTGTTTTTTCTTTTTTCTTAAACATTGTTCCCCTCAAAAAAAATGCGGCAAGCGCCTGCGGCACAGGCTTTTTGCCTTGCGAGAATCGCAAAAATCAACAATTTTAGACTTTAGACCAAGCCCAAACCAAATGCAATATGTTTCTTTGGAGGTGGAGGAAAAAGTGTGGGTTATGAATTAAGCCCGAGGTCTAAGAGATTTTACATAAGTTATCAGTTCAGCAAAGCTGTTAAAGACAAGCAAAATTTCTTTGTTTTTATGCAGATATTCATCATCCATAAATTTACCTTTGCCGAGCAAAATCGGCTGGATATGCGCCGCATAAGCACATTCGGTATCTTGTTTGCTGTCGCCTATCAGCCAGACATTGTTTTTATCAATAGCGTATTTTGCCTCTTTGAGCGCGGTGAATACCGGATCAGGCGCCGGTTTATTATGCGGAGCGTCGCCGTTTCCGAGAATACCTGAAAATTTAATATCGGGAAAACAGAAAGAAACCTCTTTCAACAATAAGGATTTCTCTTTGTTTGAAATAATATAAATCTCAATATTTTTGCTCTGACACAAGCGCAAAAATGCGGCGGCATCTTCCAAAGGCTTAACTTTTCTATACCCGTGATTCTTGTAATATTTCAGATACTCTTTATATGCCCTGTCCGCATTGTCCTGAAAGAAGGTTTCCTAAGAGATGTTGGGGAACATTACTTAACGCAGAAAGAGTTCCATGAAAAAGTAATTTTAAATTGTAAACATGAATTTGCTTCTTCCTTAGCCTCTCTGACGATAGCATCTACAACTGTCTCTCCTTCTTCCGTGTGCCCTGAAACAAGTGTATATTTCCCGTCTAGGACACCACCTAATCTTTTTTCCATTAAAACCTTGTTATCTTTAATAAGCAACAAGTAGGCTCCAATAAGCGGCTTTTGATGTTCCATGGCAATTCCTCTTTCATTTAGTTATAGTTGTATATTGAACTCAAATACCATTCAAATCAACTTTAGATTCAATATTATCCCTCTCCTCTTTTTCTCTTAATATCCTCAATAAAAAAGCCGGAAAAATTCCAGCTCTTTTGAAGTTTTTATTTATGCGGGTTTAGAATTTATGCTAAAGCCCTAATTCAAACTTATTAATAATTGGCTTCTTTGACGGCCTTGTCCGTGGCAAAGTCGCTTGTCCGCTCAACCGTGTTGTCCACGCTTTGCAAAAAATCGTCCATATAGCCGTTGTCATACAGGTATTTGCCGCCATAATACAGGCCTGCCAAAATCACAACCCAAATCAACAAAGTTTTCATCTCGCTTTCTCCTTTTTTGCGTTTTCGGATAGAGATAATATAATCTTTGATTGTTTAATTTTAACTTAAAAGCCTGTTTTTATTTGTTCCACAGGCGGCGGCCGATGCTTTCGCGTATGGTTTTGACGCGGTAGGCGCCGTCTTTTTGCCGCCATGCGCTCAGGCCGATTTCCTCCCGCATATCATAGCTTTTGCCCGAGATGACGGCCGTGTTTCCATTCAACTTCAGTTCTGCATGCGCCTTGATGTCGGCTTTGATCTCGCTTGAGGGATATTTGTTTGACCAGACGTCTTTGACAAACTTTCCACCGCGGCCGCCTGAAATCTCTAACAAACCGGCCTTATTCTTAAAAGCAACGACCCTGCCCTCAAGCCCGATTAACATATCGGGCGTTTGCACCAGTGCCACGCTCAAAAAGCCTAACACAATCCCTATCCAGCCCCAATAACGCCATTTGGCCTGCCACAACATCAACCACAATCCGCCGATGACAATCAATGCCAATCCGCCCGCGGGCAAAGCCGCCACCTGCCAACCGGCCTCCGGCAAGGAGGCGACCCATGCGGTTATTTTATTAACCACTCCGATGCCGAATCCGACGATTTTGAGGCTGAAAACTTCTACCCCAAAAGGCATCAACAACAAGCTTATCAACACAAACGGCATAATCACAAGCCCGATAATCGGGCCGGCTAAAAAGTTGCCGAGGGTTGTGTAAATCGCAATCATATTGAAATGATACATGCTGAAATGCAGGGTCATGACCGAGGCTATCAAATCGGACACTACAACACCCAAAATATACAGCACAACACCCCTGCGCCATTTACCGAACCCGTCGACATTCAAAAATTGCTGTATCCGTTTGGCTGTTTTTTCATAAAAAGCAATCAGCCCAAGCACTGCCGCAAAAGACATCTGAAAACTAGCCGAGACCAAAACTTCCGGCGCTGCAGCTAACACTAAGAACGCCGCCAGAGCTATGGTCTGCATGGAGATGGCGCGCCTGTTGGTCAAGACGCCCAGCAGCACGACAAAGGTCATAATGAACGCCCGCTGCGCCGGAACTGCCTGTCCCGAGATAAACAAATAGACCAAGCTCAACCCCAAAGCAAACACCGCTGCAATTTTTTTGGTATCCATTCTCAAAGATATTTGAGGCACACACGCCAGCACAAACCGCACCAAAAAGAACATCAGCCCCGCCAGCATACTCATGTGCAGCCCTGAAATGGACAAGAAATGAGCTAATCCCGAGTTGCGGTAATCGGTATATTGCTTTTCGGAAATTCCGCCCCGAACACCGGCAATAATTGCCGAGGCAATTGAGGCTTCTTCCGGTGGCAAGACCTTTGACACACGTTTGACAATCCGCCCTCTGAGGCGGGCAACAAAGGCTTCAAATTTATCTCTGCCGCCTGTTGTGCCGCAATCAACCACAAAAAAGCGGCTTTCCGCAAAACCCGAGCCTTTTAATCCTTCAAACCAACCTTTGCGGTCAAACTGATAGCCTCCTGCCACAACGGCTTTGGGCAGCTTCGAAATTGTGCCGATGAGTTCCACGCATTGCCCGACTTCTCCCATCTGTTTTTTGGAGCGCTGTGTCACACGATAGCGTCCTTGATACACACGTCCGTCAAAATCCGTCAGCCCGTCCAGAATAAACCGCGGCTTGCCCTGATAGTTGGTATCCATTGCGGCTATGCGCCCTCTGAAATAAAAAGTCTCGTCAGGCAAAACCTCGTCCGACTGCGCCAGATACAGCGTCTTAATCTGCACCAGCGTAAAGCCCGCAACCACAACCGCCGACGCGCCCAATATTTTAAGCAAGACTATTCGCCGACGGCAGATAATTGCGGCAATAATCAGCGCCTCGATAACGGCAAGCGTTACCCATTTTGACGGTTCAACCGGAAGCAAAAAATAAAGCCAGATGCCAAGTCCGAACAGCACCGGCAGCCACAATAGGCGCCTTGGCTTGTCCTCTTGCCAACAGGCTTTTAGGAATGTCAGCATTTAATCAAATCCAACACGGCGTCGGCCGCATTTTGGCTCGGGGTCTGATTGCCGCAGCTCAAATGCGCCTTGACTTCGGCAAAGCCTTCCATCTGCTTTTCATAAGCCTGACCATTTTTCAACAGTTCGTGAATTTCGCGGACGATTTTTTCCGGCGTGCAATTTTCCTGCAACAATTCAGGCACGACCGGTTTGTTCAGCAAGATATTGGTCAGATTGACATATTTGATTTTGACCAAATGTTTGGCCAAAAAATAAGTCAACGGCGACACCTTATAGGCAATAATATGCGGAATATTACAGATAGCCAGTTCCAGCGCCACTGTTCCTGAGGCCGCGATTGCTGCGCTTGAGGCCTGAAAAGCATTATACCTATCAGCCTCTGTCTCCAAGACCACCATCGGCAATTTGCTTTTTTTGACATATTCTTTAACTCTTTTCGCAACAGTTTTGACTGTCGGCAACGCAAAGAAGATGTCCGGATTGCTTTCTTGCAGCAGTTCGGCCGCCTTCAGAAAATCGGGCAGCAATTTTGCAACTTCGGTCTTGCGCGATCCGGGGAGAATGGAGATAATCTGCTTATCCTCAGAAATATTGAACTTGCGCCGAAACGCCGCGCCATCGGCTGTCAGGGCTTCGCTTTCTATCACTGGGTGCCCGACAAAAATTGTTTTGAGATGATATTTTGTAAAATACGGCGGTTCTTGCGGCAACAGCGTCAACAGCTCGTCCACATAACGATACATGGTTTTGGCTCGGTGCTTTTTCCATGCCCAGACCTGCGGTGCCACATAGTGCAGCTGTGGAATTCCTAAATTGAGGCGGCGCAGTTTTTTGTGAATGCGGGAGCAAAAGCTCCAACTGTCAATCGTAATCACAATATCCGGCTGGCGGGCTTTGATGTCTTCAATTGTCTGGTCAATTCGCTTTAGGACAAGCGGAATACTTGGGATAACCTCAGCCAGCCCCATGACCGCCAAATCAGAAATATCAAACAACGACTTAAGCCCCTCGCGCTCCATGGTGTCTCCGCCAAGTCCGAAAAACGAGACCTGACCGCCTGTTTTTTCTTTGAGGGCACGCATCAGCCTTGAGCCAAGCAAATCGCCGCTCGGTTCGCCGGCAATCAGATATATTTTTAATTTATTTGAGGTATTCATCAGGCGTCACTCCCATGATAAACATACCGTATTTATCGGCCAAAGCTATTGTTTCGGCTTCGTCCACAATCAGGCCGTTGCCCGCATGAACCACAATGCCCGAAAGCTCGCTCTCATGCGCCAACTCCACAGACCGCGGGCCGATTGTCGGCAAATCAATACGCATATCCTGCGTGGGTTTGCGCAATTTAACCAACACACCGCCGCCGCCTTTGCGCCGATAATTTTTGCACCGGCGAATCAACTCGTCCGTGCCTTCAATGCCTTCAACACCGAGCACAAGCCCTTGTTGGACAATCGCAGCCTGCCCGATGTCCAAACGTCCCAATTCCCAAGCCGCCTCGACACCCCGCTTAATATCAATTTTATCTTGTTTGGAGGGTTTATGTTTGGTCAAAAGCCCCTCTTTTATCAGCAAACTCGGCATTACTTCGTGCACGCCTTTGACCGTCATGCCCTCTTTTTCAATCTCGGAAACTAGCGCCCGCAACAGCCCGTCATCGCCCAAAGCTTTGGCACCGACTTTGGCAAAAAACGCCGTCGTGCGCAAATCAGGCACCAAATCAAAAAAGCTCGGACGGCGAATGGTGCCGATCATCACAACGTCTTGGACTTTTTCTTCGGCAAAATGCTTAAATCCCGTTCCGGCTTGTCCGATGCGCAAAAAACGACATGGAAAATCCGTATTTTCAAAAAAAGCTTTATCGGCGTTACCCTCTATGGCCAATACCGTAAAATCTATACCCTGAGCCTGACATTCTTTAACCAACATTTTCGGAATGGTTCCGCCGCCGGCAATAATACCGAGTTTGCGGGTGGTATGTTTCATTTGTCTATCCTTATAAAAAAACAAAACTTGATATTTGAACAGCTGCGGCAATCGTCCTAAACAGCGGCCTTTTATCAGTCCGTCAAACGAACAGGCGACCGTTTCTTTTTGTCTTGCCAAAGCTATCATATATCAAGCTTTGTAAAAATTGATTTAACGCCCGAGGGCATAAATCAATTATAACACCGAGATTGAGGCCCTTCCCGAACCTCGGTAAAACTTTTGTTATTCGGCAGTCATTACCTTGCGGCGGCCTTTCAGGCCATCGGTAATAAATTCCAACTGTTCCATCACAAGCGGATTGTCTTTGTATTTTTCTTTGGCTTTTTCAACACGAATATCGAAGGTGTCTTCGCTGCTTTTGAACACATACATAAAAGCATGCGTAATTTTTTTGACAGTAGCCTCATCCATACCGCCGCGCATCATGCCGATGCGGTTCAGTCCGCGGAGTTTGCCTCTGTCACCGGTAACGATACCAAACGGAATAACGTCTCTGTCAACACCCGAAAGCCCGCCAATCATAGCTTTGCGGCCGATACGGCAGAACTGATGAACCGCGCTGTTGCCGCCCAAGACAGCCCCGTCGCCGACACGGACATGCCCGCCGATAACGGCGTTGTTTGTCATGATGACATTGTTGCCGACAACACAGTCATGCGCAATGTGGGAATTGACCATCAGCATACATCCGTCGCCGACAACTGTTGTCTGGTGCTCTTTGGGTGTTCCGGCGTGGATTGTAACATTTTCTCTGATAACGTTGTTCTTTCCAATGATAACTTTTGCCCCCGGAACAAATTCATTGCCGTGATCCTGCGGCCCTGTGCCCAAGCAAGCCCCCGGAAATACGACTGTGCCTTCGCCGATGGTCGTGTCGCCGTAAACCGTAACACGGCCGAGTAATTTGACATTAGCACCGATTTTGGCTTGGGAGCTGACCCAGCAGAAAGGTCCGATTTCGGCTGTTTCGGCAATTTGAGCGCCGTCTTCAACAACGGCTGAGGAATGAATTTTTGCCATTCTTAATAGTCCTTCAAAAACTGTTCTTTTTTGTTTATCTGTTTTGCACTCTAAAGAATATTTTTTTAAATGGCAAAACACAAAAATTTTCGAATTGTTACAAGCAGATTCTTTATTTATTTTCAAACAATTAGAGCGTCTTTTCTTTGTGAAAAAACGCTCTTTGTTTCTGTTATATTTCTCTTAAAATTTACCCTGTAATCATTGCCGTCAACAGGGCTTCAGAACACAAAACTTTATTGACATAAACCTTGCCTTCGCAGACAAAGACTTTGCCATGGCCTTTGACCTTTTTAACATGCAGTTCCAATTCGGCATCCGGCACAATCGGGTGTCTGAATTTGACATTGTCAATCGACATAAAAAATACGCCTTTGGGTTTGTCCTGATAGTCGGGCAAAGCCGAGATAATCACGCATCCTGCCGCTTGAGCCATTGCTTCGACCTGCAAGACGCCGGGCATAATCGGGTTATTCGGAAAATGGCCGCGGAAAAAGTCTTCTTTCATTGTGATGCTTTTGTAGCCTATTCCTTCGACACCCTCTTCCAAAA
>ERZ1034763.655-NODE-655-length-14354-cov-3.748164_pt1 | contig 14354 bp, 11 predicted proteins | sample MGYA00520701_ERZ1034763 | MGnify/ENA primary metagenome ERZ1034763 (study PRJEB33766, sample SAMN09781707) | gut metagenome | biome: gut microbiome | host: Homo sapiens | place: Madagascar | study: EMG produced TPA metagenomics assembly of the PRJNA485056 data set...
CACCAAGCTGCTGCAGGTCTCACTCGAAGGCTCGGTGGGTTAATGAATGAATATGTTTATGAAGTTCTTTGATATAGAAAACATTGCGTTCACATTAGGAGGAACGGGAGTGAGCTTTCTGGAGCTGATCGGAGTCATAGCGGGGTTGACCTGCGTGGTGATGGCCGGGCGCAACAGCAAGTACAACTTCTGGGTCGGCTACCTGTACAACATCCTGCTGTTCACGTTGTTCTGGCAGCGGCACCTGTACTCAGCGATGCTTCTCCAGCCGATAGCGTTCGGAATCAATGCTTTCGGGCACTGGAGATGGACACACCCACGGCCGGAGGAACAGAGTTCGAAAGACGCTTCGGTCTTGAAGGTGACACATCTTTCGATGCGGGATTGGTGCGTGGCCCTCACGGCAGTGGTCTTTGCCGGAGCCGTCTGGGGATTCGTGCTCAGCAAGCTTGGCACGGCATGGTTCACGGACATATTCACACCTGACCCGACCCCGTGGCTTGACTCGTACGGCCTGATGCTGACGCTGTTGGCGCAGTTCCTTTCCGCACAGAAGAAGTGGGACTGCTGGATTGTGTGGCTGGTGGTGAACATCACGAACATCACCCTCTACCTTAGCGCGGGCCTCGTGTTCATGCCGATCGTCAGCGCCCTTTACCTTCTCAACGGCATCTGGTCCCTCTGGACCTGGTACCGGCTTTACAAGGAGGAAAGGTAGTGCATTTCGGTCACTTAGCTTGTCGAAGTGACCAAGTGAAGCGGTCACAGTAATTATAATCGCTTCGATGGTTGGTGAGCTCTGTCGAACCACGAGTTCAGCGACCAGAAAGAGTGATAGCCGTGGTGGACAACACATTAAAGGTGAGCGTTTTACACATTATCCTATAGCGGGATCTCACCAAAGGCAACGAAGCAATTAATTGATGAATAGGAGCTTAGCCTCCACGACAAAATACGATGAATATGACAGACATATTACTGAAGATAAAAGATCTGCACGCAAGTGTCGGAGACAAGGAGATTCTGAAGGGAATCGACCTTGAGATCCGCCGCGGTGAGATTCACGCCGTGATGGGTCCGAACGGGGCTGGGAAAAGTACCCTGTCCTCTGTCCTGACCGGCAAGCCGAACTACGAGGTGACGGCCGGATCAATCAAGTTCGATGGCAAGGATCTGCTGACGATGAAGCCGGAGGAAAGAGCCTGGGCCGGACTGTTCATGTCCTTCCAGTACCCTATCGAGATCCCCGGAGTCTCCATCACGAACTTCATGAAGACCGCGATCAACTCCAAGCTCAAGGCCCAAGGCAAGGAGCCGATGAAAGCCGGTGATTTTCTGAAACTTATGAAGCAGAAGATGGCCTTCGTCCAGATGAAGCCGGAGTTCGCCAAGCGCGAGGTCAACGTCGGTTTCTCCGGCGGAGAGAAAAAGAGGAACGAGATCTTCCAGATGGCGATGCTGGATCCGACCCTCGCGATCCTCGACGAGACGGACAGCGGCCTGGACGTGGACGCGCTCAAGATCGTGGCCGACGGAGTGAACGCCCTACACACTCCGGAAAAGTCGGCGATCGTCATCACCCACTACCAGAAGCTTCTTGAATATGTAAGGCCGGATGTCGTGCACGTCTTGAAGGACGGCCGTATCGTGGCCACCGGCGGTTACGAACTGATTGACAAGATTGAAAAGGATGGCTTTGAACAGTTCTAAAAACATAGACCACGGCAATTATATTCCCTCGCCCATCGTGCCGGGAATGAAAGTCGCTGACGGAGAGCATATTCGCAAAGTCTTTGTGCTTTCCGCCGATGATGTTGCCGCAGGAACCGAGGTCGCCGAATCCTCCGCGCTTCGCGCTCCATCCCGTCATCTGCAGAGCGGATGCCACCCGTTCATATGGCCACGGGCGGCCATAGATTCGGCGGCTCCAACGGCTGATTCTGATAACATTGCTACTAAGCAGAGAGCCTCCTCCGAAACTCCGGTTGGTTCAACAGGCTCACCAACCATCGAAGTGACCGGGATTCCGTCCAACATCGAAGTGGGTGCGGGCGCGATTCTGGATCTGACAGTGATAGTGCTGCCGGGAGTATCGGCACGGATTCCGCTGACGATCGACTTGACCGGAGCGTATTCCGAAGTCCGTCTTTCGGGAATATACCTCTGCTCCGGCCACGATGAGGTGACGTTCGACATCACGATGCATCACCGTACTGGAGACTGCCGTTCCCGGCAGACATTCAACGGGTTGGCTACCGGGGAGGCCAAGTGCGGATTCTTCGGCAAGATTGTGATCGCGCCCGAGGCGCAGAGAACCGAGGCGTTCCAGGAGAACCACAACATCTTGCTTTCCGACTCGGCCAGGATCAACACAAAGCCACGGTTGGAGATCTATGCCGATGATGTGAAGTGCTCGCACGGCGCCACGGTCGGGAAACTGAACGAAGACGAGCAGTTCTATATGCGCTCCCGTGGCATTCCTGAGGACGAGGCCAAGGTGCTGCAGATGATCTCATTCGTGGCTCCGGTGCTGGAGAACATCCCGGAAGAGTCCACAAACGGCACTCCAGACAGGACCGCCGTCGCCGAGCTCGTCGAGAACGCCATCCGCAGCTTCGCATTACGGTAAGCTGCCTCACTGTAGGTTCAGCAGCGCGCCCACCATAAGTGTGCTCCCAAAGGAGCCAAAGCCGTGATGGATAAATATTTGTAACACAAACAAATAAGAATTTCCCTTAAGGTGATTCTAACGAAAGGTAATCGATGAATTAACTGATTACCAATATGTTGAATGCCACATGATAAATATGGAGATAGGATGATTGTCAAGACAAACGTCAAACTGAATCTGGGACTGAGTGTCCTGCGGAAACGTGCCGATGGTTTTCACGACATCGAGACGCTGTTTGTTCCGTGCTTTGATTTCGGGGACATTCTTGAGATCATCGCGGGCGATGACTACAGCCGGACCTCGACTGCTCTGTTCGCAAAGTACGGTGGCCCGGACGGGTGCATCGACCAGCAAACTCAGCGACTGGCAGGCCTAGTGACCGATGAGCTCAGTGATTCGCAGGAAGCATCGGTTGGTTCGACAAGCTCACCAACCGGGTTCAACGAATCAGCCAAGGAAGGCGAGAAAGAAACGACTCTCTCGGGAAATGTAACCGCATCAGAGGATGGAAGATTAGTGCAGGGAATATCCGAGAGCGGGAAGCTGATGGTCACGATCGCGCGGGAAGAAGGTGTGGACTGGGATCCGCTCAAGGATCTGTGCGCAAAGGCGTATGACATTCTGGCACAAGATTTCGACCTGCCTCCTGTCAAGATATTTCTGGAAAAGAAGGCCCCCGTGGGAGCGGGACTCGGCGGAGGTTCTGCGGACGCGGCATTCACCCTCAAGGCTCTGAACGAGTTATGCGGGCTTGGCCTTGACGACCAGAGGCTTTCTGAATATGCTGCACGGCTTGGCAGCGATTGCGCCTTCTTCATATTCAATCGTCCTATGATCGGATCAGGACGTGGGGAAGTACTTGAACCTTATGACATTGACCTTTCTGAATATGAAATCAAGGTGCTGATTCCAGAAGGGATCTCGGTCTCGACGGCGGAGGCGTATAAGGGAATTGTTCCTCGGGAAGGTCACTTCGACAAGCTCAGTGACCAACCTGGCCACCTTTGCTCATCAGCCATCGGGGTGACTGAACCGGCCAAGCCTGACACAATAAATGATCTGAAAACCATACTGGCGATGCCGGTTTCCGAATGGAAAGACAAGTTGCGGAACGATTTTGAGGCCACTGTCTTCAAGGCGCATCCGGAACTTGCCGCCATCAAACAGTCTCTCTACGACTCCGGTGCTGTTTATGCAGCAATGTCAGGTTCCGGCTCCGCCCTTTTCGCCTTGTATGAGAAATAATCGTGCGTGAAATACCTCTTCTGGCTCACCAGGTCACATCGTAGGGCTTTTCGTGAGTGAAACGCAACTACTCACTCACCGGGTTTACATCGGAATAGCCTTGGATCAGGAAACAGCTACTCATTCCACACGCCAGATAAAAGAAGAGGCCGCCGCTTTCCCCAAAGCGACGGCCTGTTGTATATAAAACGAACTTAACAAATAGACAACAAAAAGAACTTTTGTCTGTCCAAGGGACAAAGGTATTAAGATTTATTGAATATGCAAAGCTTTTTGTTAATTTTTTAAAACGATTTTTGCATCAATCATTCATTAAAGTCCTATCGTTTGCTTACAGATTTAAGCAAATTATCCGTTCCTGTACTCGCTGGGGGTCATTCCGGTGTGTGCCTTGAAGAACTTGTAGAACACGGAAGGGTTCGGGAAATGCAGCTTGAAGACGATCTCCTTGATGCTGTCGTCAGTGTACTTGAGCATATTTTTGGCTTCCAGAATGACGAATGAGTCGATCCAGTCCGGGGCGGAGCGTCCGCTTACCTGTTTGATGAGTTTGGACAAGTATTTCGGGGTGAGCCCAAGGTGGCTGGCGTAGAACGCCATATTGCGCTCGGATGTGTGATGCTCCGTGACGAGTGCCATAAAATGCTCGAAGATCAGTTTCACACGGGTGTTCACGACCGCTCCCGGCAATTCCGGGGTTCTGACCGCGCTTTTCTCCATCAGCCCGCCCAGAACATAGAACAGAGATGCGATCAATGACCCCACAGCCTCCCTTTTGTTTGGCACGTCAGAAGTCAGAACATCTCCGATAAGATCCAAGTATTTAGTACAGAATGCTATGTTCCTTTCATCGAGCTGGACGCAGGGCTCCGTCAGCAATTTCAGCCGATCATCGAAAATTTTCTTAAAGTCGAAACTTATGCTGGAAAGATATTCCTTAGAGATGGCTACGACGATGAACTCAAAGGAGTGGTCGTTGTCCAAATCGGATTTGTTGATTTTGATTATGTTACCAGGAGTTCCGACAAAAAGCGTCCCCTTGCTTATCGAATATGACCGAAGGTTGATCTCCACGTTCAGACCTCCAGATTTGCAGAAAATGGCGATGTACGCATCGCTACGACAAGGATATTTAAGGAATTGAAGATTGTCGCTGTACTTCACGTCCATAATGAAAAAGTCGTCTCCAAGCTGAAGTTCGTTCTGGACGGGAACGAGCTTTCTGATTTGTTTCAGACCTATATTCAATAAAGAATCCGGCATACTGTAAAATGTTTTTAGTGTCTCACGGCAAAAATAGGAAATATTTACGTTATTGCAAAATTTCGCAATATTCGACCTTTTGATAATCTTAAAAGCCGAACGGTAATACTAATGGGAAAATTTGGCAGTTAATTTGTAGTGATGTATGCCGCTTGACACAAAATTGAAAACAAGAATTTATGAATATGAACAAGTACATTGTCAAAATCTCAACATTGGTCGCTATGGCTCTTGCGCCTGTGGCGATGAATGCCCAGCAGACGCTGACGCTGGAGCGGTGCCGCGAAATGGCGATCGAGAACAACAAGACCTTGAAACAGGCTGAGACAAAGATCGAGATGGCCGGTTACGACCGTAAGATCGCGTTCGCCAACTATCTTCCGAACATCTCCGCTACCGGCGCGTATGTCTATAACGCCAATGACATCGCCCTTGTCAGCGACGCCACGTCCCAGAAACTTCAGAATATGGGAACATTGATCCATACTCAGACCCAGGAGTTCGCCCAGAGTCTGATGACAGCGATCAAGTCCAATCCTGCCGCCGCCGCTGAATATATGAAGAGCCCGATGTGGCAGACGGTTCTCGAAGCGCTTTCGCAGACGGATATGTCACAGACAATCAACGCTCTCGGTAAGGAGATTGATGACGCTTTCCATCCAGATATGCAGAATATTTTCGCTGGCGCGGTGACGCTTCAGCAACCAGTCTTTATGGGTGGGAAGATCATCGCTGCCAACAAGATTGCCAAATTGGCGGAGGAACTGTCACAGACACAGTACGACCAGCAGTATCAGCAGGTTATCGTGGATGTCGATCAGGCGTATTGGCAGATTGTCTCCATCGCCAACAAGAAGAAATTGGCGGATGCTTACGCTGATCTCCTTCATAAGATGGAGCACGATGTGGCTCTTTCCGTCCAGGAGGGTGTGGCCACGGAGTCTGACGCTCTCCAGATAAAGGTGAAAGCCAACGAGGCGGACATGCTCAAAACCAAGTCAGACAATGGCTTGACTCTTGCCAAAATGCTTCTCTGCAAGCAGATAGGTCTTGATCTCAGCACTGAGATCGTACTTGCTGACGAAACCCTCTCCGACATTCCTGTCCCTCAGATGGGTGCGGACAAGGATCTCGACCAGATTTATGCCGACAGACCCGAGACCAGAAGCCTTGAGCTTGCCTCGAAGATTTATGACGGCAAGGTAAGAGTCGCAAGGGCTGATATGATGCCTAAGGTGGCGTTGATGGCTGGATACTCAGTGACCAACCCTAATATAAAGAATGGATTCCAGAAAGACTGGGGTGGATTCTTCAACGCTGGCGTGATGGTGAATATTCCTATATTCCACGGCTTTGAGGCTTTGAGCAAGACCCGCAAGGCAAAGGCCGAGGCCACTCTCTACAGAACCCAGCTTGAGGATGCCAAGAACCTCATCAATCTGCAGGTGACCCAGTTGCGCAAGCAGGAAGGTGAGGCGTTCGAGAAGCTCACGATGGCTCAGAACAACCTGTCCAGCGCTGAGGAGAATCTCCGCACCGCAACTGTCGGCTTCGAGGAAGGCGTGATCGACACCAACACCGCGCTCGCCGCCCAGACCGCATGGCTTAAGGCTCATTCAGAATATATTGACGCGGGGATCGAGCTTCAGATGCTTGCCGCCAACCTCAACAAGGCAGAGGGCAACAACCACGCTCAGACAAAATAAGCGTTAAGAATAGGTTGCTAAGGATTTAAGTTAAAGGATAATAATAAAAACAAAGAATATTATGGAAAAGGAAAAGAAAAGCTACAATCTTGTGATTGGCATTGTGGCGCTGATCGTAATCATCCTTCTGATCGCCGTCATCGGCTATTTCGTCTCTAAACCAAAGCCTCTGATGATTCAGGGCGAGGCAGAGGCCAGTGAGTATCGTGTGTCCGGCAAGGTTCCGGGCAGGATCGAGGAACTTTACGTCAAGGAAGGCCAGATGGTCCACAAGGGGGATACGGTCGCTTTCATCGATTCTCCTGAGGTGCGTGCCAAACTGGCGCAGGCCAACGCCATCAAGGCGGCTGCCAGCTCACAGAGCAGAAAGGCTCAGAACGGAGCCCGCAAGGAGCAGATCGCCGGAGCCTATGAGCTTTATCAGCAGGCTCTTGTGCAGGAGGATGTGATGAAGAAGTCTTTCGACAGGATCCAGAAGCTCTATGACCAGAAAGTCATCGCGGCTCAGAAATACGACGAGGTAAAGGCCAAGTACGATGCCTCCGTCGCTCAGACAAAGGCTGCCAAGAGTCAGTATGACATGGCTGTCAACGGAGCGCGCGAGGAGGACAAGGCTGCGGCCAAGGCTCTCGTCGATCAGGCTGACGGCGCGTTGATGGAGGTGGAGTCTTATCTGAGCGAGCTGTACCTTACGGCTCCTGCTGACGGAATCATCTCGGCTCTTTTCCCTAAGGTCGGCGAGCTTGTCGGTCAGGGAGCGCCTGTCGCCAGCGTTACTGACCTGAATGATGTATGGTTCACGTTCAATGTGCGTGAGGACTACCTCCACGGCATGAAGCAGGGCGACAAGATCACGGTGATCATCCCGGCTCTTGACGGCAAGGAGGTTCCGGCTACCATCAACTATGTGGCTGTCCGTGAGTCCTACGCCACGTGGAAGGCCACCAAGGAAACAGGTATGTACGATGCCAAGACCTTTGAGGTCAGGGCCGTTCCGGATGTGACAGTGGACGGCATTCGTCCTGGTATGTCCGCAATCGTTAAGTAAGGACTATCATCATGACTAATTGGCAGAGAATAATTGCGGTGGCCCGCCGCGAGCTCAGGATCATCAGGCAGCGCCCGATCTATCTTCTGGGTTCGGTAGGCGTGATAGCCTTCTGCGCCATATTCTTCCTGACATTTCTGAAGGACGGTCTGCCGAGTGATGTTCCGATCGGTCTTGTGGACTACGACTACTCGTCCACCTCAAGGAATTTCTGCCAGCAGCTGGACGCCACCCAGTTGGGAAAGGTTGTCCACTACGATTCGTTCGCGGCTGCCAGAGAAGACATGAACAGAGGCAAGATCGCGGCTGTCTGTGTCGTTCCTGTGGGGATGAACGATGACATCCAGGCGAACCGTCAGCCGAAGATCACGTTCTACGTCAACGGCTTGTACTTCGTCAGCGGGGCGCTTGCGTGGAAGGATCTTCTTCAGATGGTCAATCTGACCAACGGAGCCGTGCAGAGGCAGGCCTTCAGGGCAAGAGGCTACAACGACAGCCAGATCATGGGCATGATCCGTCCTGTGGACGTGGATGTCCATCAGATCGGCAACGTCGGCACCAACTACAACTACTACCTCAGCAGCGTCCTGCTGCCTGGTGTGCTGGAGATGATCGTGATAATCGTCCTGATATATTCATTGGGAGCAGAGCTTAAGTATGGTACCTCCAGGCATCTGCTGCAGACCTCCGGCAACTCGATCGTGACCGCCCTCGCCGGCAAGCTGCTGGTGTGGACGCTGACATTCTCGGCGATCGGGCTGATACTGATCCTGCTGCTCTTCCATAGGCTGCATTTCCCGTTGGCGGGATCCATCTGGAACATGTTTTTGGGCATATTCCTTATGATCTTCGCCAGTGAGGCGATCGCCATATTCATCCTTGAGATGCTTCCTGTGCCGAGGTTGGCGTTGAGTATCGGCGCTCTTTACAGCGTGCTTGGATTCTCCCTCTCGGGCTTCACGCTTCCGATAGAGGCCATGCCGCCTTACATCCAGGGACTTGCGGCGGCGTTCCCGTTGCGTCATTATTATCTGTTCTATGTCCAGGAGGCCATATTCGGAGCCGGATTCGCCGGATGGTGGAAGCAGGTGATCTACTTGCTGATCTTCATTCTGTTGCCGCTCATAGGTCTTCTGCGACTCAAGAAGGCCTACATTCATCAGAACTTCCCTAAAGACTAAGTGACATGAAAAATACATACGCAAAAACATGGATCAAGGACTTCTGGGGCATATTCTGTCATGAACTTCGACAGATTTTCTCAGACAGCGGCGTGCTGCTGATCTTCCTTGTCGCCGGACTTGCCTATCCGCTGCTTTACAATGTCGTCTACCTGAACGGTATTCTTTCTGAGACTCCCGTTGCCATTGTTGACAATTGCGACAGCCCGGACAGCCACCGCTTCATCAGGGAGATCGACGCCACCCGAGAGGTCGAGGTTGCGGCGAAATGTATGAATATGGCCGAGGCGGAAAAAATGATGCAGGAACGCAAAGTCAACGGTATCATCTATTTCCCTTCCGACTTCACAGAGAAACTGGCCAGAAACGAGACATCCACATTCTCCGTCTATGCGGACATGAGCAGCTTCCTCTACTACAAGAACGCTCTCATGGCCACCAACTTCGTGATGCTTCATGAGATCGGTCAGATCCAGATGCAGAGGTTCTCGTCCCTCGGGATGACGGAACAGGCCGCGTCACAGACTGTCAAGCCGCTTGGCTACGAGGACAACAATCCCTACAACCGGGCCTTCAACTACAGTTTCTTCCTGATCTCAGCCATCCTGATGATCATCATCCAGCAGACGCTTTTCTACGGAATGTCACTGCTGGTAGGAACCGCAAGGGAGAGGAACCGTAGTTTCGCATCGCTTCCTGACAGACTTGAAGGTCACGGTGTCGGGCGTGTGGTCATGGGACGTGGAGGCGCCTACTGGCTGCTGTACATTGCCGTGGGTATGTACATAGCCTTCATCGTCCCCGCAATATTCGGAATCCCTCAAAGAGGTGAGTTCAAGGATGTCCTTGCGATGCTGGTCTTCTTCATCACTGACTGTGTGTTCTTCAGCATGGTCTGGAGCACGCTGATCACGAGGAGGGAGTCCGTGTTCATCCTCTTCCTGGCGATGTCGCCTGTGGCTTTGTTCCTGACCGGTTGCTCTTGGCCGACATTCGCGTTCCCGGGCTTCTGGAAGGTGTTCTCCTACATATTCCCGTCCACTTTCGGCGCGCAGGGTTTCATCAACCTCAGCACTGCCGGTGGCGAGATGGGAGCGGCTGACGTGCAGATGAAGGCCATGATCATCCAGACGGTCATCTATTTCTTCCTTGCATGCGTGGCTGTCTATGCCGAGAACTGGGTACTCCGTCACAAGGAGCAGATCCGTCAGAGGAGTGAGCGGCTCGCCAAGCGTGTGGGCATCGACAGCGCCGAGGACGCTAAGATCATCGCCGGAGAATAGAACCATCCTGTTGACCTATAAAAGAAGAGGCTGACTCCAAAATGTCAGCCTCTTGTTTTTGGTGCTTAGGCTAAAGCGGACATATACTGCCGTAGGCGGCTTTGGCTCCCGAAGAGGGAGGTCGTGAGCGACTAATGAAGGTCCAGTGGACCTTCATAGCGAGCAGCACGAAGTGGGGAGGACCGCCGGAGGCAGTATATGTCCGCTTTAACTACTCCCCGACGTGGAACGCCACGCGGAGCTCCTCGATTTCCTCATCGGTGATCGGGTTCAGTTTGCCGAGCGGAGCCGCAAGGATCAGCGAGCGGGCGCTGAAGTCGGCCACCTCAAGACGGTCGAACGTGTTGATGAGCTGGTCACCTGTCACAACGACGGAATCGTTCTCCAGCATCACGAACGGCCTGTGCTTGAACTCGTCGGCGAGTTCGTTCAGTTTCTCGTTGTACTGGCTTCCGAATGGGAATGTAGGAATGTCCTGAAGGAATATCCAGCTCTCCGGGATGGTGCGTACATCGAACTTCACTCCGGTTGTGCAGAATCCCATCAGGGCAGGGGACTGGGTCAGGATGATCGAATTGACCTTAGGGTTGCGGCGGTAGATCTCGTAATGGAGAGCCACCGAACGGCTTGCGTTCTTCCCGGCCTCCACCATTCCGTCCTTTACCTGCACGATGTCCTCAGGATCAAGATCCCAACGCTGCATACTTGAAGGGGTGATGAGGAAGTCATTGCCTCTCCAACGTACGGAAGCCGTGCCGTAGGAGCTGCACATAAGTCCCTGTGAGCAGGCCCTACGGACAATTTTGCAGATCTCCGCGCGGATCGCTCTCTCGTCGGACGGATGCGCCACGTTCATAAAGTGCTGGAACGGAGTGTTCACGGCCTTCTCGTGCTGGAGAATCTGCTCCTCGCTGAGGTACTTCGGCTCTCCCAAAGTCTTGGCGTTCAAAATAGTGCGGGCGCAAAGCTCAAGGGTCTCGAACCTCTGGTAAGCGTCAGCGATGTCATCACCGGCTACCACGACTCCGTGGTTCTCCATAATGACGGCCTTGTAGTCCGGGTTCTTCTTGAACTCAGCCACGATTTTCTTGCCCAGAAGCTCGCTTCCCGGAAGGGCATATTCAGCGAATCCGACAGGACCGCAGGTCTCGCGCGCCTGAGGGATGATGCTTGTGTCCGGCACCTGATGAACCATACTGAATGTGACCAGTCCAGGAGGATGCGCGTGGATCACAGAATGAATATGCGGGTTCATCTTGTAGATGGCCTTGTGGAAAGGGTACTCGGATGAAGGTCTGTGAGGGCCGATGATGGTTCCGTCCGCCTTCACGCACATAATGTCCGCTGGGGTCAGCGAACCTTTGTCAATCGCCGCCGGGGTGATCCACATATCTCCGTTCTCGTCCATAATGGAGAGGTTTCCTCCGGAGGTGGTTGTCATCTCGCTGCGATAGATCCTGCCGATGATGATAGCGATCTGCTCGGCTGGATGCATCAGATTTACGTCAAGTTGTTTCATAATATTAATGAGTTACATTAAATTTTCATTTTATGCCAGCATAACCTGTCCGCCCGTCACAGGGATGGCCTGTCCGGTCTCTCCGGTCTGGTCGATGGCGTAGAGGATGGCCTTGCAGACATCCACCGGGTTGCAGCCCTTGCGCATAGGCACCTGGGCGAGGTAGAAGTCCTTGACATCCTGCACGGTCTTCGCTCCCGGAACCTTTCCGGCGTTGAGGTACTGGATGAACAGTCCGTTCTCCGGGTTGCTCCACAGAGGACCGTCGTAGTAGTTGCCAGGGCAGATGCTGTTGACTTTCACCCTGTAAGGGGCGAGCTCAAGGGCGAAGGACTGGGTCAGGCCTATCCCTCCGAACTTGCCGCCGGCGTAGGCGAAGTTCGCCTTGCTGCCTCGCAGACCGCTCTTGCTGTTGACTTGGATGATGTCGGCGAAATATTCCGGATCATATTTTGTCTCGATCTTCATTATGTGCGAGGCGACCTTCGCGCAGAAGAAGTAGGCCTCGTAGTTGATCTTGGTGACGAACTCGAAGTTCTCCGGGGTCATCACGTCCAATCCGCCGGCGCGTACAACCCCGGCGTTGCTGACAAAGGCATCAAGCGCGCCGAAGTTCAGAATCGTCTCCTTCATCAGGTTCCGGAGGCTCGCCATATCAGCGACATTTGTCTTTACGAATATGGCCTTGTTGGCTCCTGCATTCTCATTGAAGCTGGCTGCGGTCTTCTCGCCGGTCGCCTCGTTGAGGTCGGCCACGATGATGTTGGCACCCTGGGCCATCAGCTCACGGGCGATACCCTCTCCAAATCCCTGGGCGGCTCCGGTCACGATGATCGTGCGGCCTTCCACACGGCCTTTTGACGCACTGGAGGCCACCTTGCGACGGTAGTTCTCCACCTCCCAGTTATCGATGAAGTCGATCCAGGCCTGTTCCATAGGATGCTCTCCGCCGAAACTCTGGGCGAAGAACGCGACCTTCATCGCATCGGTGAACACATCGGTGATGATCTGAGCGTTCTTGGAATTATCACCTACAGCGATGAGTCCGATTCCCTTGATGAGCAGTACTTTAGGAGTGTAACCTTTCTCGCTGACAAAAGCCTCGATCTTCTCCCCCGCCTGCTTCAGGATCTCTTCCTCTGCCTCAGCGTCAATGAATATGTAGGAGCTCTTGCAGTACACGATGATGTCCGGCGTGAACGGCTTAGCGATCATCTTGAAGTTCCCGTCAATAAAATAATCCACAAGAGCGTTCTTCGTGACTTTCAGGGTCTTGAAGCCTCTGCCGGAGCGTGAGAGCATCTGGCGGATCGCCGGAACGACATCCGTAACCGTCTCAGAGACAGCCGTGTCACCCTCCGGAAGAGCGGCGACCCTGGCCTCAAGCTTTCCAAGAACCTCTGAATATATTCCCTCAATCTCAGCGGTGGTGTTCCCGCCCACGAATATTCCGTGGTTCTGAAGGAATATCACCTGTGGCTCCTTGCCTTTCTCAGCCTTGTAGGCCTTTATCCGGTCATAGACCTTCTTGAAAAGCGTGTAGCCCGGGTCGGTATATTCAATGTAAAGGGCATCCGGGAACATCTCCTTGCACGCGGCTTCGGCGTTAATCGAGCACATCAGGCCGTTGACAAGGGTGGGGTGGAGGTGAACGATGAAGGCGAATCCGATGCAGTTGTGCAGGGATGTCTCCACTGAAGGCCTTCTGTCCTTTGTTATACAGGCCACGGAGAGGTCGTTCTTGACCTGTTCCTCACGTATCGCCGTGTCCTCATTGTAAGCCTTTTCGCCCATCTCGTTCAGAAGGGCTCTGTCAAGGACGGCAAACCCGTCCTCTGTTATCGTTGCGAGGGCGTGGCCGCTGGCCTTCACCCAAAGTCTGTTCTCATCCTTGTAGGAGGTGTTGCCGCCTCCGGCGATCACGAACCTGGAGTCCTGTCCGAACTTCCGGGAAATCGCGATAAGGTCTTCAATCTGTTTCATATTCGTGTGTCAATTATGTGTTCTGTTTGCCGCATTGGCATATTCCTAAATGGCTAAAGTCTTGCGGATCAGTTCGTCTCCCGCTTCGATGGAGTCCAGTCCTGCCTGGTGTGCGGCCACGGCGCAGGCTCCCCGGTAGTTGGTCTCACGCAGCTTTTCGCTGAGCCCTTCGGCGTTGTCGCGGGTGCGCAGGCGGATCGGCTCAAGCGCCGGGGTGTTGTGCTCCGAGCCGAAAGTGACGATGAAGCCCTCGTCCTGGAGGTATCCGGAATATTCCTCAAGCACGGCCGTCGTGTTGCGTGTCGTGATGAATTCCACGGACTTGATTCCGCGCTTTTTAAGCGTGTCGGCGGCCTTCTGGAGATCGCCTTCGAAGTCGGTGAAGTTGCCTTTCGCGTCATCCGCGAGGAACGGGTAGGTCGGGATTCCGCCGGCGGCCTTGATGATCTGGCAGA
>ERZ1034763.659-NODE-659-length-14224-cov-5.029572_pt1 | contig 14224 bp, 12 predicted proteins | sample MGYA00520701_ERZ1034763 | MGnify/ENA primary metagenome ERZ1034763 (study PRJEB33766, sample SAMN09781707) | gut metagenome | biome: gut microbiome | host: Homo sapiens | place: Madagascar | study: EMG produced TPA metagenomics assembly of the PRJNA485056 data set...
ATCCAAAAGAGTCTTAAACTCAGCAACGGATTTCAACCCCGAAACAAGCTGATTCCCCGAGGCAGAAGAAATTACAAAAGACGGCGTTCCCGCAATGCCCAAATCTGTCAATCCGGCCTGTCTGTCTTTCAAGATGCGCGCCGCAACAATATCGTCCCTCAAACAAGCCTGCGCCTTTTCATCACCGACCCCGCTCAACGCGGCATACTGCAACAAAACTTTTTGTGGCTGAAAAGCCATTCCCCAATCACGCTGTTTCTTAAACAAAACATCTGCAAAATCAAAATACTTATCCTGCGCAACGCATTCCGCCAACAATGCCGCGTCCATAGAGTTTTTATCCAGCGGCAGCGGCACAAACACAACCCTGACAAGTCCCTTGTCAATATAGTTTTCTTTAAGCTGAGGCAAAACATCCAGATGAAAATCTGCACAATGAGAACAAGCGAAAGAAGAATATTCATACAATGTGACGGGTGCTTTGTCGCTTCCAAAAGCATGATCCTGCGGAAAAGCATAATTCGCGGGAATTTCTTTAGATTCCGAAACCTCTTGAGCTGTTGCCTGACTCATCAAAACAAAATTTCCGTTTTCATCAACGGAAAACCCCTTTGCCCCCAAATACAAAGCTCCGGCAAAAAAATACATCAGCACACCGGCCAATACGGCGCTCAAAGTTTTAATAGACTGTTCAAATTTCATGTTCGTTACTTCTTATTGTTAGCGACAACAGCACATCCGAGTTTTTGCAGAGCCTCGCTTAATTCGGAATGTTGCAACCCCGTGCTCAGGTTATTAATATAAGTTTCTTCTTCGTGCGTGACAAGTTTTTTTTCAGGCTTATGGACACCCTGTTTTGAAAAAGAAAAACTTGCCGGATTCTGAATAATCTTCAGCGCTTTAACAGCCTCATATCCAAAAAAGACATTAACTTTTTCAATCAAAATCTTGCTTTTAAGCTGCAATTCAAGCGCAAAAGCACCGCTTGCCGTCTCAATATGAAGCGTGCCCTGCGTACGCTCGCCCTTTTTGAAGTCAATCTTAACAGGCTGCGAAAAAGCGGCCAATTCCTCTCCGACGATTTCTTGCCAATGGCATAAAACATCAGCCTCGGCAAAAGCCTTTTTGCCAAGCATTTTCCGCGTCAGCGACCCGAGCAAACTGTTTAATCCCTGCAAATCTCCGGTGCGGCGCTCATTGCTGATAATGTCTTTAGTCTCTGTCATACGGGCAACTTTAACAAACTCTGTCAACAAGAGCAAGGCTTTTGTTGACTCATTCCCCCGACCGACGATATAATCCAAACCATAAATCAGATTAAGAAAGGTTTCCGATGGATTACATTCAGTTTTTTCAAGCCCTGTTGGCGCTTATCTTTGTCCTTGGGCTGTTATTAATCACATTATGGATAATTAAAACCTGCCAGCAAAAAGGCCTCTCTGGAAAACTCGGCAAATGTTTCAAGAGCGGAAACAAAATCAACCTTGTGGAATATCGCCGAATAGATGCCAAAAATTCAACTGTTGTTTTGGAATATGACGGCGAAGAATTTTTTATTCTGCTTGGCGCAAACGACGCCCTTTTGCTCAAACAAAAAGAAACCTCTGCGTAAGTATTGCCTCATGACTAAAAAATTATTTATTTTTGCCGCTTTATTTATCGGAACGATTCTCTGGAGTTCGCCGTCCTTGGCGCAAAGCGTCAGCCTCAATCTGGGCGATGCCTCGACGGGCACAGCCTCGGCCAGAATTTTCAGCGTCTTGGCTTTGATTACGATTCTGTCTCTGGCGCCGTCCATTGTAATTATGATGACATCTTTCACACGCCTGATTGTTGTGCTCTCCATAACAAGATCAGCCTTAGCCACCAACGCCACACCGCCGAATATGGTTCTGATTTCATTGGCCTTGTTTATGACAATTTTCATTATGGCGCCGACTTTGGAAAAATCATGGGACGAGGGAATCAAACCCGTCATTGATGAAAAAATAGAACTGACCGAAGGTCTTGAAAAAGCATCTGTTCCGCTTAAGGAATTTATGGTGCGCAACACCCGCGAAAAAGACCTTCAGCTTTTTACGGATTTGGCCAAAGAAAAACCCGAAAGCATCAAAGACGCCTCGCTTAAAGTGACGATTCCGGCCTTTATGATCAGTGAACTGCGCCGCGCTTTTGAAATCGGCTTTTTGATTTATGTGCCGTTTTTGATTATTGATATGGTTGTAGCCTCGGTTCTGATGTCCATGGGTATGATGATGCTGCCGCCGAGTGTCTTATCCCTGCCGTTCAAGATAATCTTTTTTGTGCTGATTGACGGATGGTATATGTTGGCCGGCTCACTGATTAACAGCTTCCATTAAAAAAACACAAAAATATACTTGCAAAATTAAAATAAAACGATTAAGAAAGAGCAAGACCGATACGATAACGGAGAGATGGCAGAGTGGTCGAATGCGGTTGACTCGAAATCAATTGTGCTCTTTACCGAGCACCTAGGGTTCGAATCCCTATCTCTCCGCCATATACCGCACAACCCGCCCTTGTGGCGGGTTTTGTGGTATATATTGAGGAACGTTGGGATTCGAAGCCTAGGTGCCTTGGCACTCTAGGGCTGAGGAATAAAAAACAATCCAGTGGATTGTTTTTTGCCCGAAGACGACAAATTTGTTAGCTTTGCAAGCCTGCGAAAGCTGGCGCGGCAAAACTTACAAATTGGAGTGACCGAAGCGCAGTTAGCGAAAGCAACAAGCTTGAGCTTACAAGCTAGATGAATCCCTATCTCTCCGCGGAAACATTCACTCCCGCGGATTTTTTTTGTAGTATCACAAGTTAAGAGCACTCACCCCAGCTTTGGTTTTTGTTGTCCACGCATTTGACAACAAAGCTCTTGCCTTCGGCTGTGCAGTCGGCCTCGGTCTTCTCATAGTTACACTCTGTCAGACATGTATCCGCATAAGTATAACCGCCGCATTGAACGACTTTTCCATAACCGAATTCACTGCTTTCACATTTTGTCAGTCCATATGCCAAGCCGGGGTTACCATCACAATCTTTTTCAACATCGCAATCTGCAGCATAGTAAACTTTTTTGCCGTTAGATTCTCTCGTGCACTTATACCTAACAGGATACACCCCGCTAACGTTAAAGGCTGCGGCGCCTTCTTCATGAGAATTGCGACAAATTCCTCCATTTTCCTCTATAGTCAAATAAGTATCAACTTTACAAGGATCGCAAGTTTCGTAAAATTCTCTTCCGCCACATACAACAGGGTCACCTATTCCCGGATCCGAAAAGCAATTTATTAATCCAGCAGCAGGCCCTGATTTGCCATCACAATCTTTTTCAACATTACAAGCGGCTCCGTAATAGACTTTCTCTCCATTACTGGTACACTTATACCGAACAGAATATATTCCCCCATATTTAAAAGCAGCACCATCCTCAACATAAGATCCTTTGCATATTCCACCATTATCTTGATACTCCTCATCAGAAATGCATGAGTCACAAGATTGATAATACTTTCGTCCGCCACATATAACAGGATCACCTATTCCGACACTAGAATAACAAGTATCTAATCCGTATGCAAGTCCGGGATTGCCATCACAATCCTTTTCCACAGTACAACTAGCTCCATAATAAACCTTTTTAGCATCAGTATTTCTAGTGCACTTATATCGAACAGGATAGTCTCCGCCATATTTAAAAGCAGAACCTCCTTCTACATAAGCGCCATTACAAACACCTCCGTTCTCTTGCTTATTTATATATGACTCCTCAAAACAGGTCTCCTCAACCCCGCATTTGGTGTAATAGGGCACAGAACCGCACTCACAATCTGACTCACCAATCGGATAACGTCCGCCGCCCTGACAAGTGTATTTATAGATACCTTCCTTGACGCACGGGTTATTCTGGGTGCTTTCATCCAAACAGTTGACGCAGTCGCCGCAGGCTGTTCCATCTTCATACTTAGACCACTCAATAAAGTTCTCGCCAACGGCACAAGTTCCCTCTTTCTGCTTGCCCTCGCAGGTGCGGCAGAAATTCCCGTCTTCATCAAACGTCTGGTTGTTCGGGCAATCTTCACAAGTGCAGGTTGCCGAATCAAAGATTTGCTTGTTTTCAGCACATTTAGCCGCGTTCAAAGAACAAATACACTTGTTATTTTCAACAGTATAATTCTCATTCGGACAAGCCTCACAAGCACAAGTCTCAGAATTAAATGTCTTGCCTTCAGTTGCACAAGTTGCCGTATCCAAATTACACGGATATTTCGAACAGCTGCAGTTTCCCAAAGCCAAAAGTTTAAACACATTACCTACTATACCAGCCTCTAGGTCGTAAATTCCTGTAATGTTTTTGTTCAACGAATCACTCCAGTGCGTTACCTTGCGATCACTCCCGTAGGGATTCTCTGGATCAAAGTTTCCTGGCGTAGAAACAGACTTAAAAGTCAGATTCTTCAAGTTGATAATCTTTACATCACGCCCGTTTTCCGAAATAGATGCAATAATCCCCACAGACGTTTTGCTGCTGTCATAGTTCGATGCGGAACCATAGCTCCTATCCGAATACATCACATCGCCAATCTTGGGAGCTGTTCCACTACCCGTAAAGGCGTTTTTCAAAATTAAGGCGAAACGAACAGAATAGCTATTATTTTTTGCAATACCACCTTTTCCCCCAGTATTTCCTTCAAGAAAATATGCTGAGCCCTCACTCATCTCAGTAGATGACCAATATCGATTATAATCATACTGAGTATTCCCAACTCCTATAGCTTCCGCCTCGACACCATTGCCGGCAAGCGTATTCAGTGCCGCGTTAATCAGTGCCATATTATCGCCTATAACTCCACCATTGCCACTTCCGGGATGATTACCTTCTGCCGCTTGTTCCATATCCGTGCCATAGAACTCCATCCACTCGCCGATAGCCGGTAAATACCATTTACCCTGACCGAAGAAACCTGTTTTGCTGTCCACATAGAACTGACTTGCCGCATAAGCTGCCAGAGCTTTACTCCCCGTCTGATCAACCGCAGCTTTGGTATTAGCCAATCCGGCATAGATTGAACAAGCTATTTCGCATGTTGCGCAATATCCATAACAGGGCTTACTTACCGCTTCTGCGCCATAACCCGAACCAATCTTTGTATAAGCCGGTGTGCAAATGGCTCCACTGGGCTGTTCCTCATACGAATATGTGCTGCTAAAATCCGAACAACTTGGATAACACTCGACACAGTTGGTATTATACAGACATTGGTTGGCACCACTGCAATCTTTCGTGCAATCATAATAGCAATTTTTGCTTGTTGCTGTTGCTCCATTGCCTGCCCCAATTATAACAGATGTGCTGGAACAAGTATAACCGCTGGGTTCCGAATCTTTATAGCTGCTGTTATAAGCCGAGCAGCTAGAGTAACAAGTGATACAATTGCCTGATGAATCTTTACATTTGTCCGATCCATAACATGCCGGAACACAAACACCGTTTACCAATGTAAGTCCGTCTTCACAAGCTGTGCATTTGCAGGGATCATATTCGCTGTCATAAGTTTTGCAATTCTCAACAATCGTGCACATCTTCTTGCAGACCCCGTCAACAAGCAGATAGTTTGTCTCGCACGTCTGGCAATCGCAAGGCTCATACTCGCTGTCATAGGTCGTGCAATGCTCAACTTTTGTTGTGTCACAAGCGATTTGTTCGCAAGCCTTTGTTTCGGAATTAAATTGATAATTTGTCGGACAAGCCTCGCAAGTGCAGGTGTCCTCTTTGAAGATTTTATTTTCCGCCGCACAAGTGTCAGCCGATTTATCGCATTCCGGAACACAAGCCCCATCAGAAAGTAAATATCCGCTCTCGCACGCCGTGCATTGACATTCGGTATTATAAGCCGTGCAATAAGCTATCTTATCGGCGCACTCGGCTGTCCAGTCTTCAGGCGTCACAACAGGCTCCGGCGCATCAGGCAGCTGCTTCACGCCGGCGCAATAAAACTTGTTCTCATCAAACGGACATCTGACGCCTTTGCCGCCCGAACAGGAGTCTTGCGTATAGCCCATTTCAGCACAACTGGGGATTGATTCGCAATCCATCTGTGCGTAACTGTTTGATATTACACAAAAAGTAAAAAGAATAAAAACAAGCTGTTTCATGTCACTAGACCCCGTGGTTGGCACTCCGACTCGAGCATTTAAACCAACGTTTAAACGCTCTATTGATTTTTAAGATGCGCAAAAAATTTACAATTTTCAGGCGAGTGCCTAAAACAGAGTTAACGATTTGAAAAATAAAGATAAATTAAAGTTATTGCTTTTTTAACTTTTGACTGATATACTGCGCGATAAATAGAGCGTTTAAACGTTGGTTTAAACGCTCTATTGTTGTTTGAGACACTTTTTATTGATTTTCAATGCGTTTAGGTCTAAAATGGCATAAAAATTCACTCTTACATTGTATAGACTAAGCCAATACCCGTTTTTGGCTTTGACATATTCTCAAAGCGGGGTAATGTCATTTTCTTTTTTTAGAGCACGGCATGCCTACCAAAAGAGGTATAACAATCATTATAGCGAATGCACCCCATAAACCGACAACGTCGTTCCACCATAAAATTCCGCCAAGCAACACACCGATCGTTACACCTAGTGTATCATTTGTATTTTTTGTCATGTTATACCGACCTTTGTCCTTTAAGACAAATTAGGCTAAAAACTACGGCAACAAAGGCGACCATGCCGGATCAGACGCATCAGCCGGCGTAATAATCTGACGTTCATTATATCCTGTTAAATCAATCGAATACAACTTAACCGGCGGTGTCGAGCGGCCTCTGCCCTTATCTTGACGAAAATACATCAGCACGCGACCGTTAGGCGACCAAGTCGGCCCCTCAACCAAATATCCCGATGCCAACAACCTCTCGCCGGAACCGTCCGGATACATTACCCCGATATAAAACTGCCCATTAGCCATTTTGGTAAAGGCAATATAATCTCCTCTGGGCGACCAAACCGGCGTTGCGTAACGTCCCGTGCCAAAACTGATGCGTTTAACATCTGAACCGTCCGCATTCATCACATACAACTGCTGATTGCCGCCTCTGTCCGAGTTAAAAACAATCTGGCTTCCGTCCGGCGAATAACTCGGACTGGTGTCAATAGCCCCGCCATAAGTCAATTGCTTGCTCTTGCGTGTTTTCAAATCCATTTCATAGATATTCGTTTTGCCGCTTGAGGCATAGGAGAGCAAAACCTTTGAGCTGTCCGGCGAGAACCGCGGCGCAAACGTCATCCCGGGGAAATTACCCAAAAGCATCTGATCGCCGCTTTCAATATCCAAAAGATAAACCCGCGGCGAATTTCCGGCATAAGACATATAAGTAATTTTCTGCAAATTCGGTGAAAACCGCGGTGTCAAAGCCATAGCTGCTCCATTAGTTAAAAACTTATGATTTTCCCCGTCTTGATCCATAATTGCCAAACGTTTGATACGTTTTGTCGCAGGTCCAGATTCCGAAACATAAACAATACGCGTATCAAAATAGCCCTTCTCGCCGGTCAAGCGCTCATAAATCGCATCGGCAATCACATGAGCAATACGCCGCCAGTTATCTTTTGTGGTCGTATAGGATTGTCCCGCCATCTGATTCTCGGCAAACACATCCCATAATCTGAACGAAACTTTCAAATTATTTTCCGTTTCTCTAACCTCGCTCTGGACTAAAGCCTGCGCCTTAATCGCCTGCCAATCCAAAAACTCAGGCTCCTGCGCCATAGAAGAAAATTCCTGAATATAACTGTCCGGATCCACAACCGTAAACAACCCCGAACGTTCCAAATCCGCCTTAATAACCTCGCGGATTTTCTTTCCCTGCTGCCCGACAAAAAAGCCGTCATGAATCATATCGGGCAAGGCTATCGGCATCGGCTCGCGCATAGCACCGCTCACATCAATTGCGAGTTCCGCCTTAGCCGGAAAAGCCGCCAACAAACTGATAAACAAAACAAACAAGGACTTTATCTTCATTCTTTTTTCTTTCAAAAAACATCAAAATCTTTTTCGATATTACCTGCTCTATCCCAAAAATCAATAATCATTTGGCAAAACCCCACAAAACTTTTTATCTGTCCTTTCTTGACAAGCGTGCCCTTTTCTCTTAAAAAAAAGATATGGATATAAAAGAATTAAAATTACATCTTGCTCCTCGCAAGGCGCTTTTGGGCTTTGATTACGGCGAAAAGCGCTTGGGTGTTGCTGTGTCCGATTTGCTTTTGATGACAGCCACGCCGCTTAAAATTATCCAACGCACCTCTTTCGATAAAGATATCGCTGAAATCCGCCGCCTGATTGAAGATAAAGAAGTCGGCGCTCTGGTCTACGGCTTGCCGCTGCAAATGAACGGAATTGAGGGAGAAACCGCCGCCGCCGTCCGCAAGTTTGCTGACAAGATCTTTACATCAACAAATCTTCCCTTTGCTTTTTGGGATGAACGTCTCTCCTCAAGAGCCGTTGAAACATTTTTGATTAAACAAGCCGATGCTTCCCGCGCCAAACGCAAGAAAGTTTTGGATTCCTCTGCCGCCGCTTACATTTTGCAAGGGGCTTTAGATGCGTTAAGATATCTATAAGCCACAGCTTTCAAAGCCTTAATAAATTTTTCATCTGCCTGCAAAACTTCTTGAACCGGATTTTCTATCAAGGCGTCAATCGGCCGGCTCTCTATTCTTTCAGGCAAAAAACGCCGGCAAAAAGCGCATGCCGCCGCGGATTCATCCCGCACATCATAGCCGATAAGTTTCAAAAGTTCCACAACGGAAACATTATCTATCTTGTCGGCATCTTTCAGATTATACCAAAGTCCGATTCCCTTCTCCGCAAGCTCTTTCCAAAAAAAAGCCTTTCCGGGATCCGGCTTGCGGGAAGGCGCAATATCCGAATGTCCGACGATTTTATCCTGCTTAATTTTATATTTCCGAATCAATCGCCTCAAAAGAAAAAACGCCGTCTCCAGTTGCGCCTTTGAATAGGGAGTCTGCCCAAGGCTGGACGAACAAAACTCAATTCCGATTGACCGAGAATTAATATCATCACATCCCTGCCAGACAGAACTTCCGGCATGCCACGCCCTATGTTTTTCACCGACAAGCTGCCAAATTTCACCGTCTTCGCCAACAAGATAGTGGCTGCTGACCTGATGAGCCTCAAAAGTCTTTATAGCCTGCTCCGGCGCATACGCAACCGCATGCAAAACAATCATATCGACTTTTGCTTTTCGCTCATTCCAAAACGGCAACAGCCGCCGTCTCATTTCTTTCCCTTTGCTTTAACAATTTTTTGATACGCCAAATTAATCTCAGCCATTTTCTTGTCCGCAAGCTTAATCTCTTTCTCTGAGGCTTCGCCCAAGTTATCCGGATGGTAAATCATAATCAAACTCTTCCATTTGGCCTTAATTTCCTTAAGATTGGCATCGTGCGAAACCCCCAAAAGATCATAAGCCGCCGCCAATTTTTTATCAATCGGCTTTGGTGTAAACTGCTCTGTCAAACGGGCAAAAACTTTTTCATCCAAATTAATAACATCAGCCACATGCTTTAATATATCTGCCTGCGCCTTTTGAATTGTCTCTTCCGCCGCCGCAATCTTAAACAGATTTTCAAGAGAGCTTTCTTTCAAATCATCATTATCCCTTGTCAATTCTTCCAAAATATCGGCATATTTTTCCAATCCGGCCTGATGTTTTTTCTTATTATTAAAAATAGCGCTAACCGGCGATGTTGAATCATCTTTAACTGCAAAAATCTGTTTAAAAGCCTGTTTTTCTTTAGCACTGATTTTGCCGTCTGCCTCCGCCGTCAAAGCAGCCAAAGCCGCCATAACTTCCAAATACTGCCGATGTTCGCCACCTTGAGCATGGCGCCATAACTTCAGTGGATTAATCTTTTGCCAATACCCGCGCAACGCATCAAAAGGAATAAGCTTTGCTCCCTCTAAACGCTGATAATCTGCAATAAACCCAAGAACAAGACCAATAATCATCAAAATCGGAGAGTTCAACACAAACCCAACCAACAATCCCAAGATTTTACCCCAGTTGTTGTCAAAGAAATGATCTGTTTTTTTCTTGGCACGGCGAATATCCGCATTGTTCGGCATATCAAAAATAAAATGTCCGGCAATCGGCAAAAGAATCATTCCCAAAAATCCGAACAAAACAAGCCCCAAAACCAAGCCCCAAAGCTTACCCCAAACATTACCATCCATTTGGTTATAAAAACGATAATATTTATATGGCAGTTTAACCCGAATATAATCATCAGCTCTGTTAATCTGCTGTTCGATTCTGCGAATAACATATGTTTTATCAATCAGCATATGTCCCAAAAACAATCCGCAAAACAACCCGTCCGCGCCCCAAAAGCGCAGCCCGATTAAAGCAAATGTTAATTTTCCCAAAGGTGACATGGTTCTTTTCCTTTCCTGTTATAAAACGATTGCCGACAGCTCAGTTGCAAAGCATTTGGGCTTTTTGACGATTCCCTGATGCGTAAATCTCCTGAAACTGTAATACTCATCCTTGAGTATGTAAGTATCTTTTCCCGAACGGGAAATATTGCACAAACCGCAATCTTTCAAACGATCTGCACAAAACTCTTCCAAATCAAATTGATAAAAATTCGCTCTCTTTCCATCAACAAAATATTTCGCAAAAGCTCTATTTTTATCAAGAAACTGTCTGTAAAAATTAGAATCAACTTCATAAGAATCCTGCCCGATACACGGTCCGATTGCCGCAGCTATATTTTCCAAACAAGCCCCTTTTTCTATCATCAGACGCACAACATTTTCAATAATACCGGCAAAAGCCCCTCGCCAACCAGCATGCGCTGCTCCGATAACACCGTTTTGGCGATCTTCCAACAAAACAGGCGCACAATCCGCCGTCCGAATGCACAAAACAACCTGCGGCGCTGTTGTAACCAATCCATCAGCCTCAATTTTATCTTGCGACGGCTTGTCAACAAACACAGCCTTTGAACTGACGCCCTGATTCAAAAGAACCAAATTTTCTTTTTGAAGATGAAAAAAAGCCGCCGCCCGATTCAGATTTTCATTAAGATTGTCCCGCGCATCATCACTTTTGGTATTCACGTTCAATCCAGCATAAATTCCCGTTGAAACACCGCCTTCCGACCCGAAAAAGCAATGCCTGCTTTGATTAAGATTAGGCGCAGTCCAACTCATCGGCACTTTCCCAAAAATGAAGTTCCGTTCTCAAGCCTAAGTCCAAAGATATCAGCAACTGTCTGCCCAATATCCGAGAAGGTCTTCCTCTGCCCGACGTCTTCCTCTGCAACTTTTGCCCCAAACATCAAAACAGGTATCTGTTCACGCGTATGATCCGTTCCTTTGGCCGTCGGATCATTACCGTGATCCGCCACAACAAAAGCAATGTCATCTTCTTTCATCAAAGGGGCAATTTCCGGCAGACGACTGTCAAAATAAGCCAACGCATCGGCATAGCCTTTTGTATTGCGGCGATGTCCATAAAGCATATCAAAATCGACAAAGTTTGTAAAAATCAAACTATTATCCGGAGCTGTTTTAACAGCCTCAAGTGTTTTATCCCAAAGCTCCTCAAGCCCAGAGGCCAAAATCTTTTGAGTGACGCCGCATCCGGCATAAATATCACTGATTTTACCGATAGCAATAACTTCCCGTCCACTGCCTTTTACGACATCAAGAAGCGTCGGACGAGGCGGCGTAACCGAATAATCATGCCTATTTTTTGTGCGGACAAATTCTCCTTTTTTCTCCCCTTCAAAAGGTCTGGCAATCACACGCCCGATATGATAAGGCTTAACTTCCTCAAAAGCAGCTTGGCACACTTCATACAATCTGTCCAATCCAAAATATTTTTCATGCGCGGCAATCTGAAAACAACTATCCGCCGATGTATAACAAATTGGCTTGCCTGTTTTGATATGTTCTTCTCCGAGCTCTTGAATAATCTCCGTTCCCGAAGCCGCCTTATTACCTAAAATTCCAAAAATACCGGCGCGTTGACACAATTTTTCAACAAGTTCTTCCGGAAAAGAGGGATAGTCGGGTTTAAAATATCCGAAAGGCTTCGTCACGGGAACACCGGCTAATTCCCAATGTCCTGATGATGTATCTTTACCCAGACTGACTTCTCGACAATGCCCGTATTTAGACGGCATATTAAGCCGTGCCCCTTGAGCGGAAGAAAGACGATGCTTGCCGCTGGCTGCATTTGCCGCTTTCAAAAGTCCCAAATTGATAAGGTTGGGAACCTTTAAGTCAGGATAAGTATCCAGAATATGTCCGAATGTATCAGCTCCCTCATCGCCAAAAGCCGCCGCATCAGGTGCTCCGCCGATACCAAATGAATCCATCATCAAAATAATTGCTCGAGACATAAGAAGTCCTTTCAGATTTATTTAACATAAACCGTATGAAGCATATTTGTCCGTCCTTTGACGTTTAACGGGAATCCCGCCGTAATGATAATATGATCGCCTGATTTGGCCAAACCGACCTCTTTGGCATATTTAACGGCACAATCCTCAACATGAGCAAATTTCTTAAAGCTATCTTTATTGACGCTCGGACGAACACCCCAAACCAAAACGAGCTGACGCGCCACTTTGATATCTGGAGACAATGCCAAAATCGGAAGCGACGGACGCTCTCTGGCAGTTAAAAATGTCGTAAATCCTGACGACGAATAGCTGACAATAGCCCGAACATTTTTCAAAACACCGGCCAGCTCCGATGCCGCAAAAGTTATGGCATCAGCTTCCGCCGCCATGCACGGCAAATGTCTTGAACTGTTCATCAGCTCAAAGAACAACGGATCATTTTCAACCTGACAAATAATTTTGTGCATCATCAAAACGGCCTCAACCGGATATTTTCCGGCAGCCGTCTCCGCCGACAGCATAACCGTATCCGCGCCGTCATAAACAGCCGTAGCCACATCTGAAACTTCCGCGCGGGTCGGCGTCGGATTAACAATCATCGATTCGAGCATTTGGGTCGCAACAATTACGGGTTTTGCTTGCAAACGGCAAACCTTAACAATTCTCTTTTGCATCACGGGAACCGTTTCAATCGGACACTCAACCCCCAAATCCCCGCGCGCAACCATCACGGCATCAGATTCTTTGACGATATTTTCCAAATCATTAATCGCACTCGGCTTTTCAAGCTTTGAAATAACCCTTGCCTTTCCATCAATAAGCTTTTTAACCTCTCGGACATCTTCAGCCTTTTGAACAAAAGACAATCCAATCCAATCAACATCATTTTTCAAAGCAAATTTCAAATCTTCTTTGTCTTTTTCGGTAATCGCCGAAATATTCAACTTCGTATTGGGAAGATTAACCCCTTTGTGGCTTGAGATATATCCACCGACCTTCACAACCGTCTCGGCAGATTTTTTATCGCATTTAACAACCTTCAGAGCAATATATCCGTCATTAACCAATAGTGTTTCGCCGGCCTTCAACGCTGCAAAAATTTCTTTATGTGGCAGACAGACACGTTTGGCATCACCGGCCTCAGGATTCATATCCAAGGTAAATTTCTGCCCCTCTTTCAAAAGGACTTTATCTTCCTTAAACTCGCCGACTCTGAGTTTGGGGCCTTGCAAATCCGCCAAAATGGAAATCAGCCGCCCCTTTTCCTTTTCAAGCTGGCGAATAATCTTAATCCGCTCTTTATGCTCAGCATGAGTTCCATGGCTAAAATTGATACGAAAGGCATCTGCTCCCGCATCAATCAATTTTGAAATTTGTTCTTTTGTTGCCGATGACGGCCCGATAGTCGCCAAAATTTTAGTATGTGTATCAACAGGCATTTTATTTCCCCTTCTTCAAAACTTTTGGATAATATCATAAGCAAAATAAGTTAATAAGGCGTTATTTTTTAACTTGTAAATCACAATTTAATTTGCTAGGTTCTACTCAATATAATCTTTTAATCTGAAGGAGACAAGCATGACAGAACAAACAACGGAAACCGGCGGAATTGCCGCTGACAGACTGCGTTCTTTGATTGAACGCATCGAACGCCTTGAGGAAGAGAAAAAGGCCATTTCATCAGACATTCGTGATATTTTCGCCGAAGCCAAATCAGCCGGATTTGACGTTAAAATTATGCGCGCCGTCATCAAACTGCGCAAAA